>FPHC01000031.1_pt1 | contig 38701 bp, 38 predicted proteins | sample 1057211 | NCBI WGS metagenome assembly FPHC01 (sample SAMEA4473313, study PRJEB15554) | hydrothermal vent metagenome | biome: marine basaltic hydrothermal vent biome; feature: marine hydrothermal vent; material: water | place: Pacific Ocean | collected 2011-06-14/2011-07-23 | depth 1199 m
CATCATCTCCACCGCTCTTTATCTCACTTAGTAGACCATTTACTATAGAGGTGACACCCTCTATATCCATATTGCCTCTCTGCAATAGCTCGTCAAAATTGGTCTCGAAACTATCATCACTACTTATAAATATCTTCATACTATTTCCTGATATAAAACTTTGGTGCAATTTTAGCTAAATTTTATTTAGACCTCTATAACCATCAAGACTCAATCTCTTTGAGTATATGGTTTGGCAAATCTTTTGTGGCTGCTGCACCCAATATCTCCAATTTTTTAAATTGACTAGTGATACTTCCGTTGCCTGTATGCAACTTACGATATGTCTCATCATATGTCTTTTGAGCTCTTGATATCTGCGAACCCAACTTATCCATATCCTCCACAAAACCTACAAATTTGTCAAATAGATGCCCTGCTCTCTTGGCTATCTCTGTAGCATTTCTCCTCTGATGCTCATATCTCCAAGTGTTCTCTACTGCTCTAAGTGCCACCATCAAAGTAGTAGGACCTACAAGTATGACATTTTTTTTGAATGCATAGTCGAAGAGTGTAGAGTCATACTCCATAGCCATCAACAACGCACTCTCTATAGGTATAAACATGAAGATAAAATCTAGTGTCTCGACTCCTCTAAGTCCTCTATAATCTTTGGTACTCAAATCTTGGATATGTTTTTTGATAGATGCTATATGTTGGTCTGCATGCTTTGCTTTATACTCCTCATTCTCTTCGGAGATATATCTCTCATATGCTCTCAAGGATGTCTTTGCATCTATGATAATCTCTCTACTATCTGGCAGATAGACTATCACATCTGGTCGATATCTGCTACCATCACTCTCATGCTCTAAGCTCACCTCTCTCTTGTATGACTCTCCTGCTTTCAAACCTGAATTTTCCAATACCCTCTCTAGTATCATCTCACCCCATATACCTTGTGTTTTACTCTCTCCTTTGAGGGCATTTGTGAGATTGTTCGCCTCTCTACTCATCTGCATATTTATCTCTTTTATGTTTTTGATCTCTGCTTGTAGCATGGATCTCTCTTGGGTCTCCTTCACATAGACATCATTTATCTGCTTTTTAAACTCTTCAAACTGCTCTTTGATGGGCGATATCATGCTGTTGATACTCTCTATATTTTGCTCTGAGAAGCTTTGTGAGTTCTCTTTGAGTATACTGTGTGCTAGCTGTGTAAACTCTAGCTTCATATCCGCTTTTGCACTCTGTAGTATCTCTATCTTCTCCCTACTTGACCTCATCTCACTCTCTAATCTTCCCTCCAACTCTTTGATGCTATTTTGCGATTGAGTTAGCTGAGAGTAGACCATATCTAGCTTACTATTTTGCTCCTCTCTCTCATCTTCCAACTTCTTGAGATAGATATCTCTCTCTGCCATTGTTGACTTAGCTATACTTAGCGATGTAGTGAGCTTAAGCTTGGACTCTTCATATACGGATTGTAGATTTTTATACTCCTCTTGAAGCTTCTTGCATTTGAGCAGTTTGTCATGAGACTCTCTCAATCTCTCCTTGTATATGGCACTCTCTTGCTCCAATCTATGGTAGTTTGATCTCACATCCTCATATGATTTCTGACACTCTTTGCTTAGTAGTTGAGATCTATTGAGACTATCTCTCTCTTCATCTAGTCTCTCCTGTAGTGACGATATGGTAGCATTGAGTTCATCTCTTATATGTTGATTTTCACTCTCGTATCTCTTTTTTAGTGTCAAGAGACCTATCAACCATACGGCTACCCCGCCAATAAGTAGTGAAATAGATGCAATTATCAACTCATTCATCATCTTCCTTAATCAAATTTTATAAGTAAAATATCATATATTGATTGGGGGTATCCTTAATTATCTATACTCCCAATGCTACAAAATCTGATTTGCCAAAGTAAAGAGGCTTAAGTTGATAAAAATCAACAATATTTATCAAAAATATGATTATAATCTTACAAATTTATCTATTAGGAATATATAATGAACTACCCTACATTTTTTGATGAAGTAGAGAAGATATCACTCCAAGACCCACTTAGCAATTTTTTGGGTGCATTTGAAGATGGCAAAGTGGATATCACATATCTTGAGTGTGTCAAATTGGCAGGTCACTCTTGCCCCACAGTAGCTGGTGCATACCTCATGGCTCTTAGGGGTCTCAAAGAGTTGTATCCGGATACCCTACCACAAAGAGGATATATAAAGGTAGATATGAGAAATAGCGAGAGTGAGGGTGTGACAGGTGTCATATGCAATGTTATATCTTTCATATGCGGTGCAGGTGGCATAGGTGGATTTAAGGGACTCAATGGAAATATGAGCCGAAACAATCTTGTCTCATATAGTGCCGATATCACTAGAGAGGTGAGACTAACCCGCATAGATACAGGTGCTAGCGTAGAGTTGGATTATGACCCATCATCTATCCATCCATCACCACAGATGCAACCACTTATGGGCAAGATGATGCAGGGAGTAGCATCTGATGAAGAGAAGAGAACATTTGGTAAGTTGTGGCAAGAGAGAGTAGAGAAGATACTTCTAGGTGAAGATCACATCAACAAATTAATCCAAATATCATAAGAGAGGAAAAAAGATGATAATATCAAACTATATGAAAACTGAACATCGTGATTGCGATACTCTATTTGCAGGTGCAGAAGAGGCGGTAGCTCTAGGTGAGTGGGGTGTAGCAGAGCAGAGATTTATAGATTTCTCCAATGAGACATTGACTCACTTCAAAAAAGAAGAGGATGAGCTATTTCCTGCTTTTGAAGCACAGACAGGTAGTAGCGAAGGTCCTACTCAAGTGATGCGTTTCGAACATGACCAAGTGAGAGGCTTGATAGGCAAGATGGCTGAATCGATAGAGTCTCAAGACAAAGATGCCTATCTTTCGTTGGCTGAATCTATGATGATACTACTTCAGCAACACAATATGAAAGAGGAGCAGATGCTATACGCTATGTGTGATAGAGTGTTGCCTCCTGAACTAAAGGAGTCAACACTAGAGAAGATGAAGGCTACGACTCTGTGAAAAAGATCTTCTTAGATGCTAGAGAGCTTGAGCATCCAAAGCCACTAGAGGAGGCTATAGTGGCTCTAAGGGAGTTGGATGATGATAGCTACTTCTATATGATACATCGCAAAAATCCTATACCACTTCTGAGCCTAGCTGAAGGTCAAGGTCTAAACCTGCTTTCACATGAAGAGAGTGATGGTCTATGGCATATCATCATAAGCAAAAACAATCAGTTGGATTTAAATAGTTTGATAGAGAAGATATGAGAGGTTTTATATGTTTCAACAGAATGGATTATCGTTAGATCAAGCACCGCCTATTAGTGTAGTGTTTCGTCTATTTTTTTCTGCATCACTCTTTGGTGTATTGTCAGGAGTCTTGATACTCTTTTATGGGATCACTATCTTCGACCCATCATCTTTGGGTGCTGTCACACTCACTCATACTTTGACACTAGGGGTTATGGCATCTTTCATGCTAGGGGCTCTATTTCAAATGTTGCCTGTCATAGCTGGTGTTGTACTCACATCACCTATCAAGAGGTCGCTACTGGTACAGATACCGTTTGTGCTAGGGACACTCTCTCTTCTTTTGGCATTTAATCTATCATATCCTCTACTCTATAGCCTTGCTACTCTTCTGCTAAGCTTCTCCCTATTTGGAGCTATAGGTATGATGGTTATTAGGCTATTAAAGGTATCTAATCATAGTGCTTCATCCAAAGGCATGGTGGTAGCTCTACTCTCTTTTGGTATCACTATAGCTCTAGCTATATATCTCACATCTACGCTTAGTGACTTTGCGAGTGGGGAGTACTATATGGAGATAAAGAGTCTCCACTACCACTTTGGACTATTGGGCTGGATAACTATATTGATATTTTCTATATCATTTCAAGTGATAGAGATGTTTTATGTGACACCACCCTACCCTACTGTAGTATCTAGCTATCTTGTGCCATCTATGTTTGGATTGCTCATAATTGGAATGCCACTAGAGCTAATCTACCCTCAGATATCGACCTATATTACTATACTCTTCTCTATATTTATGATATCTTTTGCTCTATTGACACTATATAGACTTAGCCAGAGGAAGCGACCACTTGCAGATGCGACTATGTGGTTTTGGAGACTTGGACTTGGTAGCTTAGTGGCAAGCATGTCATTTGTTGCACTACATCTGCTCTATCCATCTAGTAGCTATATATCCACTCTATCTATCGTCTCATTTGTCTCATTTGCATTGAGTGTTGTCTTTGCTATGTTTTACAAGATAGTACCATTTCTCACTTGGTTTCACCTCAATGCACAAGGTTACTACAAAGCTCCTATGATGCACGAAGTGATACATCCAAAAACGGCAAAGATACACTTTTGGATACATCTTTCTATGCTCATATCTCTTCTGCTATCACTAGTAGATGCAAACTTTATATATTTGGCAGGTATAGCGACTATGATATCTTTTGGTTGGGTAGCTTATCAGATAGCACATGCTCATCTGCTATACAAAAAGATAGAGGAGAGTGGAGAGAAGTTCGATATGGGCAACTATAGCTAATCCACAAATGCTCTCTTCATATATCTCTCTATCTCCTCGAAGCTATATCTATAATCTGTGAAGTGTTGAAATGCTATGATACCTTGATATAGTAGCATATCGCTACCATCTTTTGTGGGTCTGTTGTGGCTCTTTGCTAGTCTCAAAAATGGTGTCTCTTTGCCATATATGACATCTACGCAAGCTTTGGCAGACGGCACAATAGCCTCAAGTATCTCTTTTGGTGCAGGGAGTGACTCATCTTGAAGACCTGCTGATGTCATGTTGATGATTAGGTCATATGAGCTTGGTACAAAATCATCAAATGTATAGACTTTGAAGCCATCATCTCTAAAGCTTTTAAGCCTCTCACTACCACGGTTGACAATAGTGATATCGTACCCCTCATCTGACAATATAGCACTTATCGACTTGGCAGTACCGCCCGCACCCAAAAGCAGTATATCTTTTGCATCGGTATACTCAGATATAGCTCTCAAAAAGCCTGGTGCATCTGTATTGTATCCATGTAGCCTACCACCTCTATCTACTATGGTGTTGACTGCTCCTACTCTCATGGCGAAGGGGTCTAGAGTATCACAAGCTCTATATGCATGCTCTTTATGTGGAACTGTGATATTGATACCTTTAAGACCCAATTGCAAAAACTTCTCTTTGAGCCTCTCACCATCTATGAGCCTATATCTACCATAACATCCATCATATTCTAAACCACGAAAAGTTAAGTTGTGCATGAGGGGTGATTTGGAGTGAGATACAGGATCACCAAATATAGCAAATATATCTCTCATCGCTATAGCTCTTGCATCTCTTTGAGTGTAGATAGCAAAGCACCCAATTTATTTTTGACCTCAAGATACTCTAGCTCTGGCTGACTATCTGCTACCACTCCTGCTCCTGCTTGAAGTGTAATGGAGTCCGATTTGATAAGTGAAGTCCGTATAGCTATAGCACTATCCATATCACCATTAAATGCAAAATATCCTACTGCACCACTATAGAAGCCTCTCTTCAACCTCTCAAACTCAGCTATGATCTCCATAGCTTTGATCTTGGGAGCACCTGTCATGGTACCTGCTGTAAATGTAGCTGCAAAGAGGTCAAACATATCTTTGCCATCTGCCAATTGAGCCTCCACATCACTCACCATATGCATCACATGGCTATATCTCTCTACTCTCATCATATCTGTTACAGCTACTGTACCTGTCTGTGCCACTCTCCCTACATCATTGCGACCTAGATCTATAAGCATTAGATGCTCTGCACACTCTTTGGGGTCATCTAACATCTCTTGCTCTAGCTCCAAATCTCTCTTGTGTGTGTTGCCCCTTTTTCTAGTACCTGCTATTGGGCGAAGTAGTATCTCGTTATTTGTGAGTCTCACCATCACCTCTGGAGATGAGCCACATATTGAGAAATCATCATACTCAAGTAAAAATAGGTACGGCGATGGATTTTTGGAGCGAAGCACACGATAAAAACTGAGTGGATCTATCTGACCCTTTTGGGTATATCTGTTAGATAGCAGTATCTGAAATATATCTCCACTTCTTATATGCTCTTTGGACTCATCTACCATCTGCTTAAATCTCTCCTCCTCTATGGAGAATGTGCCATCACCATCTAGCTTCACAGCTTTTATAGGCATAGGTGCAGTTGACTGATTTAGCATTAATTCTATCTCTTCAAATGTACTCTTGGCACTATCGTCATTGAGTATCATCGTAAGTTTTGCACTCTTGTGAGAGTATGCCAATATAATCTGTGGTCTCACTAGGTCTAAGTCTGGAGTATCCAACGGATCTAGGAGACTACCCATACTCTCCTCCAATATAGGCTCAAATACTTTCACCATGTCATATGCGATAAACCCTATAAAGCCATCTACAAAACCAAATCCAACCTCTTGAGATAGCTCTCTATAACTCTCCTGATCTACATTGGCATAGTACTCTTTTAGAAACTCAAAAGGGTTGCTATCCAATACAGTAGTATTGCCATCTACATCTTGATATCTTGTCGTCTTATCTCTATATGTCAATCTCTCTTTTGCACCTAGCACTATAAAGCTGAAGTTTCCATCACTGTTGTTGACTACACTCTCAAAGAGCATAGTGATCTGATATCCAAACTTCTCTTTGATTTGCCCATATAGAGCGACTGGTGTTAGCTGGTCATATAGTATTGTTTTATACATTATCTATCCTATAACTTTTTGATGAAAGCACCCTTGCTTATCCTATCTTTTATCTTTGGTAGATTGCTTTGTGCTGCTGCACGGCTACTGTATGGTCCTATAAGTAGTTTACCAGCCTTTAGCTTATATCTAAATCCGCTCTTACTGATGATAGACAAAAACTGTTGACTAGGTTTGTTTGCAAATGACCCTACCTGCACATAGTAGTTTCCTTTTGAGCTTGGCTTGGCTACAGCTGGTCTACTCGCTGCTACTGGCTCTCTTCTTTGGGGTTGCTGAACTACAGGTTTTTTCGGAGTTTTTTCTGGCTGTGTTGCTTTTTTGGCGGATGAATAACTCTCTCTATTATGGTTTGTGGCGGTATCTTTATCTATATTGCTCGGTTCTTCTGTTTGTGATTTTGCTACATCATCACCACTTATAGTTGCAGTATCTGGCTTGATATCTCTATCTGCGTCTCTTCTCTTTACGATAGCACTAGAGCTGTTTGCATTTTTGGGAGGTTTGTTTACCAACTCATCTTCAAGGATAGATGAGAGTTGATCTAGCTCTTCTTTATCTGCTTTTTGGTCATGGGTTGATGGCTTAAATTGTAGTTCTGAGCTTATCATATCCTCTTGATTTGGCTCTTTAACAACTGTACTGTTCTCTTCATCTCCATTGAGAATCATTCTTGTCATAATGATAGCTACTATTAAAACAGCAACCAATAGAGCAAAAACAGCAAGTAGACCTTTGCCTTTACTCTTTTCAGGTATCTCATCAACGATTAGATCGTCTAGGTTATTGTTACTCATGGGAAAGCACTCCTAAATAGATTTTTATCATTGTATCATATTTATCCATATGAATAGATATAAATATTGTTGCAATGGATTAAAATAGTGGATATAATATAGATCCAAATCATCTATAAGTAGACTATTTGACAATTTTCATACACACCCAAAGCGGATAAAAAGGATTTCAAATGCAAAAGATATTTTTGATACTCTTGTCTCTATTGAACAGTTATCTATATGCAGACAAGAGCATAGATTGCAACATACACATAGATATATCAAAAAATAGTACTCAAAAAGTAGTACTCCAGTTGAGCTATGACAAAGAGTGCAGTATCGTTATGGATCAAAATAGTAGCAAAATCACTATAATGCCCAAAGCCGACAACAACATATCTACAGATATAAACAAAACTGAAAAACTGATATCATTAGCCAAAAGCAAGCTAGGTGCTAGCTATGAGCCTGCCAAGAGTGGTCCAGACCATTTTGACTGCTCTGGCTTCGTATACTACCTCTTCAAAGAGAATGGCATCAAGATACCACGCACTTCACTATCTCAATCCAAAAGTGGTGACAAGTTGACTAGAGAAGAGTTGAAGAGAGGCGATATAGTCTTTTTCGACACTTATGATAGAAAACATGTAAACCACAGTGGAGTATATCTAGGAGATGGCAAATTCATACACTCATCATCTGGCAAAGCGTATGGTGTGACCATATCAGATATAGACAAGGGTTTCTACAAAGATAAGTTCCGTTGGGGAGTGAGAAAGATTTTCAAATAGAGTAACTTCAGAGACCAATCTATGTTGCTTGTTGATTCTTCTTGAGATTTTATTTTTTAGATTTCCTGATAAATATTCAAATTTTGGTGGATATTCCAAAGGCTCTTTTTCAATCAAGGCTAATGATTCTTGAACCTTTAGTTTTAAACCGCTTGAAGCAATCTTTTTAGAATCCTTTTTTGCTTGTGGCGAAAATAGTATTTGATACATCTTACCAATCTAATTTATCAGCAGTTACATAGTTTTCGATAGGTTCATTTGAAGCATCAATTATACTCTGCTCCATGCCCTCTATACTTCGCAAATACTCATCATCACTTTGATAAGTTGTTTTATCTAATATCTCAACTTCATTTCGTGAAAAATGATTTAAAAGCCATAAAAATTTATCACTTATACTATCTTCTAATTTTAATGTTATTGTTTGCATATTTAAGCCTCCTTGATTTATTATATCTAAAAATTTAATAATTGTTTTTTGAGACGATATTTGAACTGTTAATATATGCTAACGACCAAGGTGGTATTTTTACTTGCTTGTTTATCTTTTCTTGTAAATTAATTTACAAGATAAAAGCTTAAACTATCGCAAGTGTAACCTTGTTTTTTCCAGTGATTTGTTATATCTACTATTTTAGTGATAACTACTTTGTCTATGCAAAACTCTACCGATTATGATCGTATCATCTAATACATCAAATAAAATTCTATAATTTCCAACTCTTAATCTATAGGCTGGTTCAAAATTTGTAAGTTTTTTAATGTTTTGTATATTTGGAAAATCTTTTAAATTTAATATTTTATTATGTATTTTAGTTTTAAATGGTTCTGAAATATTTTTTAAGTCCTTAATAGCACTTTTTCTAATCTCAATCTTCATTTTTTAAATAATTTTCAAAAGATACTGTTTCTTCATCTCTTGTTGCTTTTAGTAATTTTAAATCTTGAATATCTTCTTTTGAAGATATTTCTAATCCATCATTTTTAAAATGTTCTAACATCCATAAAACTTTTTCTGTTAAAGTTTCATTTTTAATATTGATTGTTAATGTTTGCATAATATTCTCCAACATATAAAATATACACCATTTTAACAAAATGATGTATATTATTTAATTAAAGTCTAGTCTTTATTGATAAGATCTACAATCCCAACAAATTAAGCCATCACCACTTTCTCCTACATTTCCCGATCCACATACATTACAACTTCTATAATTAATAGATGTAAATTTAATAAATTTTATTTTTATGGAACAAACTGTTCCCCTATTTGTTAAAATAAGGACTAAAAGGACAAAATATCCTGCTATTTTTGAGAAGATGATTATGAAAAGAAGGAAAAACTACTTGATATTACTCTATAAAAAGTAGAGGGGTCTGTCATCAAAACTAGCAAGAGTCAAAGCATAATATGCTCTATATTTAAAAATTTTAAATCTGCCTCTTTAGTTCTTTGTCGATATCCTCTACTGTCATCATCGCTTCACTGCAGAGTAAACTCCGCTTCTGCCTCTTTGGCTATAGCTATGCCTTTGATGGTGAGTTGGTCATTGACTATATATTGTGCATCTTTGAGCTCTTGAAGTATCTCTCTACCCTCTTTGAGTTCAAACATGCCTGCGTTTACAAGTGATTTGGTCACATCATCTAGCGTCTCATCTGACTCTTTTTTGAGAATAGCCAAGAGAAAAACTCTCTTGTTGATATCTGGTTCATTCATAGTAACGACCTATCCGTTAGTGGAGTTCACTATTTAACTTCACTTCTCTAGTACTTCTACGAGCTATCACTTTGCCTGTAGTAGAGTCGTATCTGTAGTGAATACCATCAAGACCCTGAAGCTCTGCACCTTTAAAGATGCTCTTTTCATCGAGTGAGGCTTCTGGATTGGCAGACTTAATCTTGGACAACTCATCAGCTGATATCTCTATCTTTGTACCTGCTAATATCGTGACACCTGCATCTACTATACAGCCATCTCCTAGTGGTAGTCCTGTCACTGAGTTGGCTCCCAATAGAGTGTTTTCACCTATAGAGATAGGGTTGCCATCTGTACCTGATAGTACACCTAGTATACTAGCACCACCACCTACATCTGAACCTGCACCCACTATGGCAGAGCTGGATATCCTACCCTCTACCATGACTGCACCTAGTGTCCCTGCGTTGAAATTGATATATGATGCACCTGGCATGACTGTCGTACCTGCTGCTAGTTGAGCACCCATGCGGACTTTGCTAGCCTCTAGTATACGAGTATTGTCTGCTGGTATGATATGCTGTAGGTATCTAGGGAACTTATCTACACTATCTATGGTAGGGAATGTACCTGTAAGCTTCATCTCTATCTCGTTCTCTCTGAGATACTCTAGCTCATATGGAGTAGTCCCTACCCATGCTACATTGCTCAATATACCAAATGCACCATTTAGATTGACACCTCTTAGCTCTGCCTTGCCAAGAGAGAGTGCATATAGCTTGAGGTATACCGCCTCTACACTCTGTGGGTTGGCATCTTCAAATAGAAATGTGATGCGGAAATCTTTTCCTATATCTTCCAAACTTGAGAGTACTTTTATCACCTGCACATTGCGATGTGCATCTCCTGTCGCCTCTGCTAGATATGGTGCGAAAGCTGCCATAGCATTGGCTACAAACTTATCGCCTATAGTGGTGACAAACTCACTACCACTGAAGTCTATATCGCATTTAGCCTCTTGTAGAGCCTTTAGAAATATAGCTGCCGAACCGTAGTTTTCAGCCCAATTGACTACTGCATAGTTGGCTTGAAGTACCTTGTCTGCATTTTTTTGACCTCTATCTACTCTAGCTATACCGAATGCTATAGGCTCTCTATAGCCATCTTGTGATTTTATATCATCTACTAATGCTTTAAATTCATCTGTTGTTGTTATCGTATCTATTGACATATCTTACACTCCTTGATATCTATAATTGGTAGGTGATTATACTTTTTTTTATTTAAAATAGTGTAATATTGAGATATGAAACACCTCAATGGATATAGAAAACGATACTTTTCATTGGCAACTATAGCCATGTACTCTACGCTATTTAAGCTATGCAGAGTAGACACAAACCACAAGTATCATATCTATGCCTATAAAATAGAAGAGTATAAGACTTCACCACCCCACCTAGCCTCTTAAAAGCTATAAACCAGAGATTGTCTCTGCTTGTCGTCTTTTGCAAAATCAAAAAGATAGCATTTCGTAGATAATAAACCAAACAAAAATATAAAAATCATACATCAACAAGGAAAATAATGACAAAAATTTCACTAAGTTTCACACTATCGCTTCTACTGTTGTCAAACCTAAACGCAGAGAACTCCGCAGATTTCATAGAGCAGTCAGGTAGTATCCAGATCACTACAGCAAACCAGAGTTTAGATAGTATCACAAACACTACGACAGATGTATCGGTAGTGACAGCATCTCAGATAGAGGAGAGTGGAGACCATACAGTAGCACAAGCTATCAGTAGAGTAGCAGGTATTAGTGTGGTAGGCAGTGGTGGTTTCGGGCAACCAAGCAGTATCTTTATGAGGGGTCAATCAGCAGGGAGTGTACTTATACTACTAGATGGCATGAGATTGAATGACCCTAGCTCTACTGATGGTAGGGCTATGCTAGAGAACATCATGACGGACAATATAGCACAGATAGAGATCATAAAGGGTGGTGCGAGTAGCATATGGGGTAGCAATGCTAGTGCAGGTGTCATCAATATCATCACCAAGAGTGCTACAAAAGAGGGGTTGAGTGGCTCTATATCACTCAATGGTGGCTCATATAGCACCAAAGGAGCAAACGCCATCATCTCATATGGCTCCGACAAATTGACAGCACAGTTGATGGCATCATACTTAGATAGTGATAGCTTCTCTGCACTCTCACCTAGGGATGCAGAAAATGACTACTATACAAACAGAAGCTATAGTGCAAAGCTTGGATATAAGTTTGATGACAACAATAGAGTAGATTTGGCGTACTACTATGTAGATGCTGATGGTGACTATGATGATTCGTTCTCTACGGCACTTGCCAACGATACCTACTCTCACTACACAGCAACACAAGAGAATATCTCTCTCAAATATAGATATAGCAGTGAGAGTTTTAGCAGTAGTAATACTGTCAGTCAAGGTACATATGATAGAGACTACTACACCAACAGCTATGGAGAGGCTCAAAACCAATACCGCTCTACCATCAAAGAGATATCATCTATCAACTCATATAGCTACACTCAAGGTAAGGCTATATTGGGGCTAGAGGCAAAAGATATAGATGGTATGAACAACTACATATCGAGCTTCCCATCTATGCCGTCACAGTCGACATATAGAAACCTTGCTATATTTATATCAAATAGTTATAACTTTGAGAACGATACTCTATTAGAGACAAATGTAAGATATGATAACTTTGATGAGTTTGACAACAAAGTGACATACAAGATAGGTGTCAGACACAATCATGACTTCCTCAAAGGCTTCACCACAAGAGCCAACTACTACACAGCATACAGTTCGCCTAGTGCATATCAGCTAGCAAATGCGGCTGTGGGTGAGCTTTTAAAGCCTAGCTATAGTAGTGGTTTTGATATCTCTGCAAACTATAAAGAGCTACTATATATCACATATTTTCATACAGAGATAGAGGACAATATAGATTATGATATGGATAGATTTGGTTACTACAATGTGGGAGGCAAAGAGAAGTTTAGCGGTGTAGAGGTGAGCAGTAAATATAGGATTGCCAATTTAGGCTTGGTGTTAGGTGCCAATCTAACACACCTCATCACATATGAGTCTTTTGATACTACAGCACTATCTACTAGAGCCAAAGATACTCTCAACATATCAGCAGACTACTTCACGACTAACGGCATGCACTTTGGCATCACAGGTCAATATATAGGTGACAGAGTAGATGTCTCTACAGAAGACACAGGCAACTATACCGTATGGAATCTCAACTTCGACATGGAGATAATGAAAGATTTGCAACTATATGTAAATGCTAAAAATATACTAGATGAAGAGTATGAGAGTGTATATGGATACGCCACAGAGGGTAGAGCTATATATGCCAAATTGAGATATAAGTTCTAGAGTAATTTACTCGACATTAATTTTAGAGTCGTATAATCGAAAGAAATCTTAGATTGATGAAAAAAGGAAAATTAATGAGAGAGATTACGCTAGATACAAAAATCGCAGAGCTTTTAAGTGATTATGAGGGGATGAAAGATATTCTTATCGATATCAACCCCAAGTTTAAAAAGCTAAACAACCCAGTACTTAGACGCACTCTTGCGAAAATAGCAGGAGTAAAACAGGCTGCTATAGTAGGTGGAATGGAGCCGATAGATTTACTAAATCAGCTTCGTGAAGCTGTAGGGCAAGCACCCGTTGATGCAACATCAGCCAAAGTAGACAAAGAGCCAAAAGAGGCACCTGAGTGGATATCAAAAGAGTTAAAGCAGACGATCAATGCCAATGAGATACTAGATGATGAACGCAATCCACTTGCAGAGCTTCACAAAGCACTCAAAGTGATTGATGAGGGTGAAGTGATAGCCATAGAGGCAGATTTCAAGCCAGAACCTTTGATAGATGCGATGTTAAAGGCAGGACACGAAGTCTTTGTGCAAGAGGTGACTCCAGAACACTTTGTTACATATGTAAAGAGGTAGAGTATAGGAAAATTTAGATTTATCCAAATTGCTACTTTTTGTCTCTGAATTGTTTGGAATTTTATGTCAGTAACTTTTGGTGCTACAGCCTCTCGCTAAGTGCCTTATGAGAGGATAGGTTATCAAATGTTTTATCTCTAAACTCTCCTTATCTAAAAATAGACTATATATCTTAGGTATAGTCTAAGACTACTCTCTTGAGTTCCATTGAGAGATTGGTCATATCCTACGCCGATGGATAAGTGGTCTTTATCGTATATGCTACCACCTATGCCTGCACTCATAGATAGGTTGAGTTGGTTGTGGTATCCATTGTAGTATGGGGAGAACATAGCGTATGGTCTCCATACTCTAGTGTATGACTCTTTGTTCATCATACCATAAAAAAAGTTTACTCCTATGTTGTAAAACTTCTCAGGTAGTGCCTCGGCATCATCATATGGTATGATATCGTCTAGTACTCCTCTGTTTGCTCCTTCTACCTCATTGTAGTCGCCATACTCTGCGAAAGCACCCCATGCTATATCTGGATATCCACTATGTAGTTGCCGATACCACTCTAATTTTATGTGATATCCATCACCTAGATAGTGGTCATCTTGAGAGTCAAATCTGCTATATCTCATCATAAGTGATATAGATGATGATGGTAGATACTGTAGTGCTATCTTTGCACTGATATCATCTTTTTTTCCACCTAGGAGTAGATATGTAGTCTCGTTGGCTTTCGCACCACTTTTGTACGATAGATCCAATTTGAGCCTGTTTGATATATCATACTCCATATTGGCATATAGGCTATAGTATCTATCCATCGCATCTCTAGCCCCCAGACCAACCTCTATATATCCCCTATCCATCTCTCTTTTGAGTATCATATCTATAGATTTGTCACTAGTGGGTATCTTCGCAAAACTCTCTCTGTTTTTATTTCTATTGTTGGCTAGATAGATATCGGTAAGCAGAGTCCAGCCTCTAGCTATGTAGTACCTCACACCTGTATCTATATATGTCTGATCTAAGCTCCCCTGCACCAAGTGACCAGATTTGATATCTATCTTGTCGGAGTGTTCAGCTATGAGATCTAACCTCTGCTTATAGAGTAGATAGTCATATCTGTTGTGCAATGCACCCTCAAAAGATAGAGTTTGAGCCATAGATATATTGGATATCTTTCGTGATGCCAACACTCTATCTCTGATAGGGAGTATGGCAAAGTGTCTATATAGTATATCTTGGATATCTGTATGATCATCATCATTTAGTGCTACACTTAGCTGCATCCATGGCTCTATATTTTTTAGCCTACCCATGAGATATTTGGCACGAGCCTGTGCATTGTGTCTCAACGCCCAATATATAGATAGCTCTATATACTTCTTGCTATCTAGCACCTCTTTTGCATCTATGAGTAACTCTTGGAAGTCATCTACTGCTGTGAAGTACATACTAGCACTCAAGTAATTATATAAAAACTCCCTATCTCTCATAAGTTTAGGATCTTCTGTTTTGCGTGCTTCAAGAGTCTCAAATATCTCTCTCATCATCTTCATAAATGCCTCATCCTCTCCGCGTGACTGCATGAGGTAGGCATACATAAATTTGATATCTATATTGTCTCTCTTTTGCTCCATCAACCTCTTTACATAATTCATAGCCCTATCAGACCTCTGCATAGCGAAGTTGGCGACAGCTATAGGTAGCCATAGTTTGGGATCTACCTCTCTGCTATCTTCTAGATCAAAGATCATATCTTTGAGAAGTTTATCGTATCTATTATCTATATAAAACCACAATAACGCCTCTATGATATAGGGTGAATTTGGCTCTAGCAGTAGTGCCTTATTGAAGCTCTCTATAGCTCTATCTCTCTTACCTAGTGCAGCATACATCTGCCCTTTCATCATCCAAAAGTAGGTATTATTCCCTATACTTTTGGATATTTTACTACCCTCTATATCATCAAATGCTTGAGATAACTGCTCATATTTTTTTGCTTCAAATAGTTTGTTTAGGTATGTGATATATAGATACTCTTTGCCAGACTTCTCATAACCATCTCGTGCGACATCTCCAACTATGGTGCTGTTTGTATCTTCATAGTAGTATAGTATCCGCTCATAATCAACTGGTCTTGCTTTGCCATTTTGATACAACTTGAGTGAAGCCTCTGCACCATTTTTGAAATCTTGTAGATACCACCCTAAATCACTAACTTTTGCATAGTAGTCTGTAGCATTTTGTTCATCTACTATATCTGCACGAATGAGTGCAGCGTATGAACTGTTCATATCTCTTTGCGAAATGTAGTAGCTGGATACTATGGTAGCTACATCCTTAGATATCTTGTCGCTCCTCTCTATCCTCTTGACTAGCTTGGAAGCCAACTCATCTTCACCTATCTCTATATAGATTCTAAGAGCCTCTTGCATCAAGAATGGATCAGCCCCTTTTCTACGAGATAGAGTCTCCAAAACTTCAGCAGACTTCTCTGGTTCACCCACTTTATCGTATATAAATATTAAGTTTTTTATATTCTCTTTGGATGGATCTGCCAATGCTCTTTTGAGTAATATCGGTACTGCTCTTTCATACTGATTCATGCTTGTAGAGTAGTCAAGTATCTTCTTCTCCAGCTCTTTGCTAGGTTGTTTATCGTACACAAAGCTATAGTATTCTATAGCCTCCTCTCTCTTATCGAGCCATTGCGATATCTCTGCCATCTTTTGATGCCAATATATAGAGTTTGGATACTCCTTGAGAGCCTTTTTACCTACTCTATATGCATTTTGCAAATCTTCAGAGTATGTAAATACTTGAAACATCAATCTATATTTTTCATCTTTGATCTTACTCTTTGAAGATGCCTCTGTGGCACTTGAAAATATAGTAAATATAAGTATCAAAATGATATATCTCACTGCTTCTCCCTCTCTAGTAGCTTGAGTGACAACTCTTTAGCCTTTGGTAGCTCCTCTATAGCTAGATAGATTTTGATAAATTTCATCATCAACTCATCATCATCTATATAGCTCTCTTGATACTTATCCAATAGGGAGACTATATCTCTCTTCAAGTCACCCTCTTGTAGTGTTTCGATAGCTTTGATTAGATACTCTTTTTTTACTTTTTTGTCTCTACTGCTCCTATATAGTGACATATATAGATCCGATGATGTTTTGTAGTCGCCTACTGCCCTCTGAAGTCTTGCCAGCTCTATGCTGTAGTTACTATCTACTTGTGCAAGTCTCTTCATTACATTTAATGCTTTTTTATCTTCACCATATTCACTATACATGGTATAGGCAGAGACTAGCCACTCTTTTGATATATTGGTGTCGATACTCACAAGTCTATCGAGACAGCGAAGTTTTTTGTCTACATACTTCTCTTCATCTGCCAACTCTATGCACCTCTTTAGTGCATTGTTATCATTTCGACCATAGAATGGTTCCAAAAATTTAAACGCATCCTCTTTTTGTGATAATCTTTTGGCATTTTTATACCATGTCATTGCATATTTTTTATCAAATAGATTCTCTTTAGATACTTTATGGATGATATCGATCATCTTAGACTCTATCTCTTTGGTCATATTTTCATCTTTGCTCTTTTTTCTATCTACATCCAATAGCTTATACTTGAGTAGATAGTACTTCTCTTGTGCCTTTGCATCTTTTGAGTCTTTCAGTATCTCTATCAACTTGTTTGCCAATCTCATATGACCACTCTCAATATCTGCTTTGACTGTAGCAAATAGTAGATCTAAATTTTCAGGATCTAGCCTCAACATGTTTTCCAAATATACAGCACTCAACGCATAGTTGCTCTTCTCTGCTAATACCTGCTTTTTTTGCATATCTTTTGGATAGATAGAGTATAGTATGGCAGCAAATATTATAAAGATAGATACTATCTCTCTATATGAAGCAAAATCTACACGATTTCTATTGGCATCTGATCGTGACATTTATATCTCTCTCTTTGAGATATGATATATCCATAGTGCCACCTGTCTCATCTATCTTGTCTGGTTTTGGGTATGCTTTTAGCTGACAACTATCTTTGAGATGGTATCTTAAAGTTATAGGCACATGTCCTACAAATCTAAACTCTTCACTCTTCTCTTTTACTTTGTGTGATACTAAACGAGCATTACTATCTATGAGATAGTTCTGATTTGGACTCTTTTTGATCGTCTTAAGTATATATCTACTTCTGTTGTGATCCAAATGTATATATCTACTATCGAGATATCTCTTCATACCCACTACCCCATGTGAGCTATCTATATCTACATACTCATCTTTGGAGATACGGATAGTATCTAATCTCTTAGTGCCCTTGATATACCATTTTTTATCAACTCTAGCCATAGAGACTTCATAAAAATCCATCACTCTTGGTATATACTCTGATGTATATATAGGCATCACATCTTGCTTCATTGCCCACTGAAATACTTTATGGAGTGCATTTAGCGAAGCTCTTTTAGAGCCTGAGTAGATATGGAAGTATATATCTATAGGTTTAAATCTTCTGGGTGCATTGGTCAGCTTGAAGGTCTGTATCACTCTCTTAAATCCCCAAAATGGACCCAACCAATCATTGGTGTAGACATTTTCATTTTGAGCACCTGTAAATACTTGATAGTAGTCACCTCTCTTGATGCCTAGTGGAGCTATATAGCTAAGCCAAGGATCTTTGTTACTTATGGTTGTGTCACCACCATTCATTTGTAAAAAGTTGTTTTTATACATATACTCTAATGTAGTTTTAGTAGGAAGGCAGTCACCACTCCAAAATGTCATATTGGCTTTTTTGCCTTTTGGCACTAAATTTTTATTGATATAGTTGAGTGAACCTCTTATCTCTCGATCTACGGAGAAGTTATAATCTTTCACCTTGAGTCTATATTTTGGATCTAAGTGGTCATTGACAATCCTCTTCCAAAAGAATGGGTGTGTAAATGTATGTGTGGCTGGCTCTATATGCTCCATAGCATATGACTCTCTAGCTATCTCCTCTAGCCTCTTGCTTAGCTTTGGATATAGACCATATGGTGCAGTCTCTGCCTCTATGATAGATAGCGATATGGGTATATGATATTTGGAAAATATCTCTTTATTCAATACTTCGCCAGAAAATAGATTGGGGTTCCACTCAGCTCTATTCATGATGCCATCACCATCAATATGCACAAACAAGAGTCGCTTTCCATTCTGGGTAGTGACATCTGGTATAGGAATATTTGGCAACCTCAGCGTATCTCTGAGTAGTCTAAATGGATTGGCTATCCATAGATCACTCTTGTTGATACTAGTCATCAATGCACCATCAAACACATATCCACCCCAAGGAGTGATAGCAGATATGGTACTCTTTAGCTTACCGATATGTAGAGTACATATAGCTTTGGAGTCTTTGGGGGTCAGTAGATTATCTATAGATGGCACATATGGATCTATCTCAAATCCTACATAGGATCTATCGCAAGACATTTTTCTCTTTTTGGGCATCTCTTCTGGTGGTTTTTTGAGGGTTATCCCCAATGACTTATATAGCTTTGGGTGTATGCTCTCTGACATCGACTCTAGCATCAATAGTTTGATACCGCTATCTTTTATCTGATTTACAACTTTTTCAAATCTTTGTGGATTTTTGGTAGCATAAGTTCCATTGATCCAGACTACTGCTCCTGCATATCTGTCACTATCTGATGGTTTCTGCTTCCAAGTAGATATGGGTTTGAGTGCTGGGATATAGCCCATATACTCTAGCGGCATTGAGAGCTGTAGAAATGCTGTAGAGTATATCTTGTCATCCTCTGATGTACCCTCAGTAAATTGTGTATCATCATAGAGTAATAGCACCTCTCTCTTGGTAGCTTGTTTACTACTTTTGCCAAACCTTACCAAATCTCTATCAGCTATATATGGTATCAACCCTAAGCCCTCTATCTTCTTGATGGTTTTATCTATCATCTTGCTATCTGGCGGTAGATAATCTACGACAATTATAGGTTTATGGTACTTCTCTATCTTGGATATTTGGGCTTTGAGCCACTCTCTATCTGATGGTGAAACCTTTGTGTAGCTCAAGTCTTTCGAGGAGAGTCCATAAAATAGCGACTCAAAGAGTACTGCCTCTATAGAGTCATGCACATCATCTATGATATCAAATCCTCTATTTATTATCAGTTTTGCATCTGGGTATCTATGGTGAAACTCATTGATAAACTCTACCAAACCTCTGGAGTATTTCTCCCTATCCTTGTCGCTCTTGGCTACTATCTGATATGAATCGAGTGTATCAAAAAAGATATTTTTAAAACCCTTTGCAAAGAGAGGCTCTATCACCTTCTCAAACATAAATCTCTGGTATGACTTGTTAGAGATATCCATAACCTTTGCACTCCATAGGCTATTTTTACCTATGATCCACTCTTTGGATATATCTTTGTAGTAGGGTTGATTGCTCTCTATCTCCCCTATGCTTACATAGGCATAGATATCATCTCTATATAGTTTGAAGCCATGCGAAGCTACATTGACATGGCTTGGTTGCAAAATGATATAGTCATGGATACCCACTATCGTATATGGTATGTCGTCACCATAGTAGACTATAGCACTCTTGTTATCTGTAGAGGCATGTATGTGCGTCACCAAAGATAACAAAAATATAAAAACCCTAATGCAGCATAAATGTCTCATAATCCAACTCCCAAAGTTCTCGCTTGATGATAAATAGGCTGATTGTAAATACTATAAGTAGGGATACAGCATACCCATACCCAAACATTGAAGGACCCATATATATAGATACAAAGGTAAATATACCATTTAGTGTGAAAAATAGTATAGATAACCACATAGCAACCTTACGCCTATCTAGGTAGTACAATAGTGCCATAACAGACATAAAACCCAACTGTAATTGAGCTCCCACAGTAAGTACATGGAATAGCCCTAGATACAATTGAGGTATATGGAGTCTATCAAATATAGATGGAGCGAGTATGAAGAGTATCACATTCATTATCCCCTGAATCATGATAACCTCTCTAAGTGCATGTCTGACTATCTCAGCCATATCATCTCTATATCTCTCTATCATCTCTAGCGTAGCACCATCTCTAATAGCATCAAAAAATAGCTCATACTTCTCTGCGAAATCGACCTCAAGACGATAAAAAAATATAGCCATACCTGGTAGTATAGAGAGGTATGCTATAAAGATAGGTAGATCGTAGACCACAGAGGCATGTAGCTTACCAACCACAGCATATCCAGTAAGTGGATGATACCAAAATATAAACTTATCGACCCATACGCCAAGATTGTAAAATAGTCCTGCAAACCCCAAGCTCCAATAAAAATCACTATTGTTAAAAAATCTAAAACTTATAAGTCTATTTGACTCATAGGTCTTTGTGATTAGTGTCATCATCACTATCAAAAGCAGAGCATTTCCTGTGAAAAATATAACCACCAACCTCTCCAAACTATCTCCAAAATAGTAAGATAGGAGGACTATAAGCCCATACGAGAGAGTGTATGCCACTAATACTGAGCGATAATACTTTAGACTTGCAGCCAATATGTTAGATACCCACACACCAGAGAGTATTTGAAATGTAGATGATACACCTATGATAAAAAAGCTATCTTTCTCTGGAAATATAAACAGCATAAATGGCAATATAAATATAAACCCAACCAACCATATGACAAGAAGAGTACCATAGTAGGCGGGTAGCAACTCATCCTCTCTACCTGCAAAAATCTCATCTGCAATATAGCGAGTAAATGGCAACTGTATGAAGCCTGTAATTATCATACTAGATGCCAACGCTATGGCATATGTGATAACTATCTGAAACTGCACAGCACTATTGCTACTCTGCTCCATAGTCGCGATATTTACAAAACCTACAAAGAGTATGGCAACTATAGATATGACCCAAGGTCCAGAGCTAAGTAGTGCTGAGTATCCGTAGACCTTAGCTATAGATAGTAGTCTATCTTCATTGAGAACTCTTCGTAGCTCAAACCCTATACCTGCCACTACATCATCTCCTCATATATGGAGTGGTATGTCTCCAAAAATGTATCTTGCCTATAGAATGTTCGCACCCTCTTTAGTGCAGCCTCTTGTGCCTGCTTCCACAGCTCCTCATTTGTCAAAAATTTGATGTAGCTCTCTGCTAGGGCTGATGGATTTGCTATAGTTGTGATCTCTCCTGCCATGCCTATAGCTATATCTTCATCATTGAGACTTCCATATATCAAGTCTCTACAGCTACCAACATCTGTCGCTACGCATGGTACACCTGCTGCATACCCCTCAAGTATAGTCAGAGGCATCCCCTCACTTACAGAGGTAAGCGTCAAGAGACCTGTCTTTGGTAGTATATCTTTGATATTTTGAAACCCTTTGAAGTAGAAATTTTTCTCTAGCTGTAGAGTCTCCACCATATATCTACACTCATCAGCATACATCTCATCCTCATCTAATGGTCCCACTACCCATGCCTCTACATCCTCTATCTCGTTGGCGACTATTCGCATAGCACGGATAAATGTCTTGATATCTTTGATAGATACGACTCTGCCTATGAGTGTGATAACTTTAGGCACTCCCTCTTCTCTTGCAAGATATGCTTGCTCCAATCCATCCACATCTACACCATTTGGTATCACTCTAGTCTTCTTCTCATCAGCACCAAATCGCACCTGTATATCTCTGGCACCTGCAAATAGAGATAGTATATAGTCGGCTCTTTTGTAGCTAAAGAGTCCTATCTGCTCAAAGAAGTTTACCCACATCTTTTTGATATAGTTGTACTCCTCTGTTTTCTTGAGTAGTGTAGGCTTTTGGAAGCTCACCCAATCGGCAGTCAACATATCTATCTTTCTCTCTCTTGTGTAGATGCCATGCTCTGTCAATACAAAAGGGGTACCTGTACTATATGAAGCCAATGAAGCTAAAAAGCCTGCATAACCTGTAGATGGACTGTGTAGGATTTTGCATTTTGGCATATCTTTGACTATGTTTGCTAGTACCCATACTGGCTTATGTATATTTTTGACTGTCCAAAAGTAGTCTACAAATGGCAAATCTGGACAATTTTCCCTATATCTGTCAGTAATGAAATGCCACGATTGCTCCGAGTGCAAGAAGTGGTGGTGTGTTATCTTCTCTGTATAGAACTTGATATCTTTCATAGCGTCAGGCATATCGCCATCTCCTGTCTTAAACCATCTATACAGCTCCTCTATGCTACCAAAGTCATCTCTATCTTTTGGTCTATTGGCTTGAGGCTCTTCATCATTGGTAAAGAGATAGTGTACCTCTATGTGTACTAGATTGTCAGGTAGTTTATATCTCATCTCTCCATATTCACTCTCCATAGAGCCTAAAAATATGATGCCAAACTTCAAGTCTGGCATACCGTTGATAAGTTGATGTATCCATGATGAGACTCCACCTTGTATATATGGATATGTCCCCTCTCCTAAAAGCAGTACATCTATCTCATCACTCTCTCTTATGATACTCATCTGCCACTCCACTGCTCTACTACTGGATATAGTAGTGTATTTGTTTTCAATCCTCTTGCATTTGCAAAAAGTTTTTTGACTTCAGCAAATGATCTTTTGAGAAAAAGTATCTCCGCCAGATATGGTACTATGAAATCTATATTTTTGCCATTCTCTACCACATTTTTGAAGCAACTCTCTGCCTCATCTATCTCTTTGGACATTAGATATGTTTTTCCTAGTAAGATATTGATCTTTTGATTGTCTGGCTCCACATCTAGCACCACTTTTGCATACTTCTCTACTTCGCTTATTATAAATTTTTTGAGATTTTCATCAGCCAACTCGAAATAGACCAAATCCCAATATAGGTGTGCCAACTCCTCTGCCCTAGCAACCCTCTCTTCAGTACTCTCAGCATCTGTATATAGCTTCAATTTTTCATGTATTTGACCATTTATGCCTCTCTCTAGTTTGTCTATCACTGCGAAGCTATATAGTCTTACTTCATCGTTGCGATCCGATAGACTACTTTTGATGAGAGTCACATCTGTTTTGCTTGCATTGTCCGATAGGGATACCAACGCCTTCATCTTCATAGATGATAGTGATGGCATATCCTCGCTAAGTAGCTTCTCCATGGCAGCCTCCCCAAACAGACGACTCACTTCAGGAAACTCATTTTCAAAATCTATCATATTTATAGAGTGGATATTTGTCAACTGCTTCTCATACTCCACAGAGACAAGATAGTATACTAGCCATAGACTCATCAAGTATCCAATCAGAGGTAGTGACATATTAAATATCCAAAAAAACAGAGTGATTTTAAATCTATCATTTTTAAACCTTCTCTGTAAAACATATGAAGATATGAGTGATATTACCAATGATACAACAGCGTGAACTATGTAGAATATCGGTAGAGAGACAAATATATCGCTATAATCCCAACTCATCATTGGCACTCCAGATATAGTTTGATTGTATCTAGCTCAGATATAGAGAAACTTGATTGCTCTATATCTAGCGTACTGCTATCTATATGCATATTATTATATATGCGATTTACAAATCCTTTGACTGAAGATCTATCTGCAAGCGGAAAGAGTATAGCTACAGCATCAAAATTCTCTGTCGTGAGATAACTCATCAGATCCAATGATCTCAAGTTTGATCCTACTAGCTCATGGAGCATATGGGTCTTCACCTTATCGTATGATTTGAAGATGAGTATAGTAGACTCTATTTTAAATTTCTGATTTAAGTTGTATAGACGATAGACTTCAAAGCGAAAATTGTCTTGAAATCTATATAAAAAATCATCTATATGATTCAATATCCTAAGTTTATAGAGTTCATCAAACATATAACTTATTAATATAGTCGCAGATATGAGATTGTCTTTGTTAAATGACATAAAAGGCATTTTGGATATGATAAATAGCCCTATCAATCTGTCCTCCATGACGACTGGTATGGCAGCCAAATATCTACTACCATTATATAGATCGTCACTACTGATATAGATAGGTTTCTTCTTTATCATGGCATCTTGTACTATGAGATCATCTTTGTAAAATATCTCATCTTTGTCTGTTTGTGCCATCATAGTCATACTCTCCTCATCTTCTACACTCAACAAAAATGCTCTCTCTATGTTTAGAGTTTTTTGCAACAGCATTAGAAACTCTTGATAGAAAATTTCAGGATTGTCTATATCAAACTTCTCTTTTATGGTGAGTATAGAGTTTCGTATACTCATGGGCTTTACTACATAGCTCTTCTCTATCTGATCATGTGATATTTTGAGCATATAGAACGCTTTGCTAAGTTCAGACAACTTTTGTCTAGTGAACTTATCTTCTATGGCATGCTGTTTGATGGTACGCGTCCAGTAGTAGTGAAATTCACCAAATATCAACATCAAAACAGACTCTCTAAGAAAGTACATATAGTTAAACTCTTCATACCCAAGCTTCATAGTAGTACCTAGCAAAACTAGAGCAAATACTCCACTAGACATACCATGAAATAGCGTGACTATAGCCAAGAGTATAGTGACAAATGAAAATTCACTATCAAGCATCAAGATATCTTTGGGATTGATCAAGTAGCCTACGCCAATATATGAGCCTATGATCGCCATAGTCTCAAGATAAGCGTACTTGAAAAACTTCTCTCTTTGGTTACTAGTAAGTAACATGTAGCAACTATTTTTTAATCATAGATGCGATAAGCTCTTGTGCTACAGTACCTATGGAGTCATTACCCCAGCTGCTATCTGATGCTACAGCACTCCACTTGACAGCTTTTGTAGAGGTATCTATGATCTTAAACTGCAAGCTAATAGCAGGTTCGCCATCTATGCCAGTCTTGTATCTCCACTCGCTGACTCCACCTACAAAGATATATCTGATACCTCTTTGGGAGGCATCAGACAACTTTTCGTCAAGTGTAAGTTTGCGACTATTGCTATCTATCCTATCTACTACTTGATAGCCATTTGATAGCAGTATACCCTCTGCTATATTGGCAGCCCTCATGCCTGCTCTTGGTGTATCTGTGTAGTTACTCATAGCATATATAGCAATTTTCTCCGATCTGTCTACTACTGATATAGAACTACTAGATGAGATATCGACCCCACCGCATCCACTCATAAAGATTATAATAAATAGTAAATACCTTGTCCTCATATTAAACTCCTGTTAAGTATATATAATTGTAACAATAAATTGTCATTGAATAGTTGCAATAAGACTAAACTCTCTATAAAACTCTAAATCTTACAAACATTGTTTAGTGCTTGATTGTATTGTTAGTTTGAGATATGTCAGATTATCTTAGGTATAAAAAGATATTTCACCTTTTTTCTATAGTCTACATAATCTCTATCTTTTTGAAGATGCCTCTCCTCTGTCAATGCTCTAGCTATATAAATCCCATTCCAGAGAGCCATCGCTACGGTAGCCCATATATTTGTCAATACATAAGTATTGTCTATCCACCAAGATAGATTTTTTGATACATATGCAGGGTGCCTTACGATACTGTATGGACCTATAGTGACTATACCTCTGTTTGTGAGATTGCTAAACTTAAATCCCAATGATGCAGTAGATAGAACATATATAGAGTATAGTATAAAAAGTGTTATCAGCACAGCAGTCATAACATATGCATCGGTTATCAGCTGATGAGTATTTAATCCACCATAAGATATAAATCTATCTGTAAAACCACTATTGAGCGGTGGATAGCATAGCAGAGCTACAACCCAACCACTCATGGTGGTATCTACACTTCTTGTGCGATTGTCAAGCCATCTACTTGCAAACGAATAGCCTATAATAGCTATAGATACATCGACAACAAAGATAAGGTGAAAAGATAGAAGATACCAGTGCCTAAACTGCTCAAACCAGTTCATCACATCATATGCTGGTGCATATATCATGAAGTACTCTACCTCAAACCCCTTAAACTCTTGTATCAAAAATCTCGCCATCAGTGTCCAGAAGAAGAAGTTGACTAGATACAACAGAAGTATCTTTTTGACTCTTCTGTTTTTAAAAAAGTTATTTTTTTTTGAACTCTTAAATATCTTGTAAAAGATAGATTTTGTAGCGACTAGAGTTATGATGGCATAGTCACCAATCTCATATCTACTGTCACCACGAAATTTTAGAGTGAGAAAGATATATGGAAACCCAACAATCAAAAAGATATACAAAAAATAGTCCGCCAACTCTCTAGTGGGTATAAACTGTGTATTAAATAAAAAATAGTAGTGGTTTTGAACTATGAGATAGAAAAATACAAATGGTATAAATAGTGCCAAAAATCTAAATATAGATGACTTCAAGATATATAGATTTGACTTACGAAGCGGAGAAAATATCACTCTTTTATTGTATCTCTTATTGTATCTTCTCTTTAATAGATATTCGCTTATTAGCATTGTCATAAATGTAAATACTAGGGTAGCATATACATACTCATTCTTTATACTACCTATAGCTTCTGTAGATCTCAGATATACCAAGAGTAGAGAAGAGATTATCACTGCAATAGCACCAAAAAACCCCGCATATGATTGATACCTTTTCATTGACCACTCCACTCCATTGATATACTATATCTCTATTATACCATACTTTGCCACAAACTCTACAATACTACTTGTCATCTATAAGGTAGTCTATATCTAGTTGCACGATTGATTGTCATTTGTGTGATATGCACATATCTATAGTCTCTGTAATTTTTTCAATCCATCTTTGACAAGCGTGGCTGTGTCACCACTAGAGCCACTGAGGGCTTTTTTGATATGCTCTTTTTTAAATCCTAAGCTCTCTAGTGCCAATATCGCTTCACCCATAGAGGAGTCACCACTATCCTCTCTGCCATCTACTATAAAGTCTGCCAACTCTACCAATATCCGACTAGCACTCTTTGGACCTATACCAGGTACTCTCTTGAGCATATTTACATCTTTGCTAGAGATGACAGTGGCGAATGTCTTTGGTGAAAATGTAGAGCATATAGCCAATCCTACCTTGGGACCTACGCCATTTATCTTGATGAGAGTATCAAACATATTTTTCTCGCTACTCTGTGCAAATCCAAAGAGAAGCTGTGCATCTTCTCGGATGATATGTGTAGTATACAGCTTTACACTATCTTGCGATATAGCATTGGATGTATTGATGGATATAAATACTTCATATATGAGACCATTTACATTTATATGGACAACTGTCGGCTCTTTTTTTACTACTCTACCCTCTATCCCTACTATCATCTAAAACTCCTTTGTGTTGCAACTATATCAACTATTTGTTGAACTATACTATAAAATGTCAATATGATATGATAAAATGTCATAAAAATATATATTTAGGATAAAAGATGCAACCAAAAAGCATATACATATCATCAGCTCAGCCTCGTGCAGGTAGTCTCATCATAGCCATAGGCATCATGGAGATGCTCAAAGGACGATATAAGAGGGTGGCTTTTTTTCGTCCCATCATCCCTGATGCTACAAAAAGAGAGAGTGACATAGAGTTCATGCTAGAGCATTTCAATCTCGATATGAACTATGACGAGTGTTGTGGGTTTACTATACATGAGTATATAGAAGCGTATGCTCAAGAGAGAGATGAAGTATTGTGCAACCAACTCATGGAGAAGATCATCGATCTAGAAAAGAGACATGACTTTGTATTGATAGAGGGGTATCATCGTAGTGTATTTAGCTCTGCATTGGAGTTTGATATCAATATGAAAATAGCCAAAAATATAGGAACAATATTTCTACCTATACTAAATGCCAAAGAGAAATCAAAAGATGAAATCATCAATGAGATGGAGATTATAGATGAGATGATAAGAGATGAAGGGTTGTCACACTTGGCTACTATAGTCAATCGATGTGATGAAAATATACTATCTTATATCAAAGAACATATCTCCTCTAGGGAGCATTTGGCATTTGTATTGCCTGAAGTAAAAAAGTTGGATACTCCTACCATAAGAGAGGTAAAAGAGTCTCTAAAAGCAGATATGATAATGGGTAGCGATGAGCAGTTGGAGCATTTGGTTCTTGGCAAAAAGATAGCAGCTATGGGCATAGAAAACTATCTAGATCGTATCGGTAACGGCAGTTTGGTCATTGTGCCTGGAGATAGAGTGGATATTATATTTGCATCTCTATTATCACATCATGCCAAAGGGCATCCAAATATAGCAGGTATCATATTGAGCGGTGGATTTCAGCCAGATGAACATATTATCAAACTCATAGAGGATTTTGGTGATATAGTTATACCCATATTGTGTTTTGATGGAGATAGCTATCAGGCAGCTATAGCATTAGATATGGTAGAGGCTACATTGACACCAAATAGCATAGGTAAGATTACATTAGCAAAAGGTATCTTTGATGAGCATATAGACAAAGAGGCCATCGCCAAACGATTTAGGGAGAGCAAGAGTGATATATTGACACCTATGATGTTTGAGTATAGGATATTTGACAAAGCCAGAAGCAATAGACAGAAGATAGTACTACCAGAGAGTGGAGATGACCGTATACTTAGAGCTACGGAGATACTACTTCGTAGAGGTATAGTAGATGTTGTTTTACTAGGAGATAGTGAAAAGATATACCACCAAAGCTCACTGCTCGGATTGGATATAAGTCAAGCAGATATCATAAATCCAGAGAGAAGTCATCTGCGTGAAGAGTTTTCTCAAAAATTCTATGAGATGCGAAAAGCAAAAGGGCTTACTATAAAGGTCGCTAGAGATGCTATGACAAACTCCAACTATTTTGCCACTATGATGGTGCAAGAGGGGCTTGCAGATGGCATGGTATCTGGTGCGGCACACACTACCTCTGATACTATACGCCCAGCACTACAGATCATAAAGACAAAACCAAATATATCTATAGTATCTAGTATATTTTTTATGACACTTGAGACAGAGGTACTCATATATGGTGACTGTGCCATAAACTTAGACCCTGACTATAGAGAGTTGGCACAGATAGCTATATCCTCTGCCGATACAGCTATGCAATTTGGTATAGAGCCTGTGGTAGCACTACTCTCTTACTCTACAGGCGACTCTGGTAGTGGACCAGATGTAGAGAAGGTGCGAAAAGCCACAAAATTGGCACAATCGCTCCGTCCAGATCTACTCATAGAGGGACCTATACAGTATGATGCTGCCATAGATGAGAGTGTAGCAAAAAAGAAGCTACCACATAGCAAAGTTGCAGGTAGAGCAACTATCTTTATCTTCCCTGACTTAAATACAGGCAACAATACATACAAAGCAGTACAGAGATCCACAGGCATATCGGCTATAGGACCTGTACTACAAGGACTTAGGCTACCTGTCAATGATCTAAGTAGAGGTTGCCTAGTGGCAGACATAGTCAATACTGTAGCTATCACAGCGATACAAGCACAACAAAATGGTGGAAAATAGAGATGAAGATAGTAGTCATAAACTCTGGTAGTTCATCATTGAAGTCACAATACTTTGTAGATCAGCAGAGTATCGCATCTATCGTCATGGAGTCCATAGGTAGCAAAAACAGCACTATAACTGTAACTATAGACAATAAAAAGATAGAGCAAAAGGGTATAGAGCAAAAAAAGATAAAGATAGAAACTCCACTACCGACACACCATGAGGCACTCAAGATCCTCTTTGAGTTATATAGTAAGTATAAAATATTTCTATCTATAGATGAGCTAGATGGTATAGGGCATCGCGTAGTGCATGGTGGTAGCAAATTTAACAAACCTGCACTTATCACGACCGATGTCATAGAGACCATCAGATCACTCATACCGCTAGCACCTCTGCATAACCCTGCCAACCTAGATGGTATAGAGATTATCAAATCGTTATATCCAGATACTCCACAAGTCGCTATCTTTGATACTGCCTTTCACCAAAGCATACCAAAAGAGGCATATATATATCCTATACCATATAACTATTATAAAGATTTAGATATCAGAAGATATGGATTTCATGGTACATCTCATCAATTTGTAGCCAAGAGAGCATCATCCATCATAGGCAAAAGTCTATCTCATCTCAATCTTATCACCCTCCATCTAGGTAATGGTGCTAGTGTCACAGCGATAAAAGATGGCAAGAGTATAGATACATCCATGGGCTTCACTCCTCTTGAGGGTCTTATGATGGGTAGCAGATCTGGAGATATAGACCCAGCTATCATACCATATATAGTAAGAAACCACCACCTATCTGTAGATGAGGTAGATACCATGCTCAATAAAAAGAGTGGACTCCTAGGTATATGTGGCACCAACGACATGCGTGAGATAATCAAAAGAGCAAAAGATGGTGAAGATATATATCGCACTGCCTTAGATATCTATATACACCGCATCAGGAAGTATATAGGTGCATACACTATACTGCTAGGTAGAGTTGATGCTATCATCTTCACAGGTGGCATAGGTGAAAACTCATCATACATTAGAGAGTTGGTATCTAGAGATATGGAGCAGTCGATAGGGCTGCATATAGATATCGAGAAAAACAGAACCGCAGAGGGTGATACATCTTCTCTTCATAGTAGAGATAGCAAGATAGATATCTATCTCATCAAAACAGATGAAGAGTTAGAGATCACTAGAGAGTGTGAATATATTTTGAGTAATTTGTAGATATCAAAAGCTACATTTGTACCATTTCATATTAATTACACTAAAATTTCATATTTTTAGCTATAAATTATGATAAAATCAGGAAATAAACAGCTTGATATGTCATAATATGAGTTGAAATATAATATTTTTATATCTGTTGCTTAGACTCTCAGATAAAAATATAGAAAATAAGGAGTAACCAATGAAAAAAGAACTTAGTATAGTTGCAGCCTTTACAGTACTATCCTCTGTTGCTTTCGCAGGTGGTAGTTCGGCACCAGTTACAGTAGCACCTGTATGGGATGTGCCTGTAGAGCAGAGCAAAATGTTCGTATATGTGTCTGGGGGAGCTACATCTGTTGAAGTCAATGATAATATACAAAATGGTATCATACTTTTACCAGATGTACTTAACGACTCATCCAATGTTTGGGAGGGAGGTATAGGATATCGTCACAGTGAAGATCTCTTTGCCACTGCATTTGTCCAAGGTGATTCATTAGATGAGGTCTCTATCATCAACTTTGCAGCGACAGTCAACTATAGATTTTCTGACTTGGTCATCATGCCATATGTGGGTGCTATAGTAGGATATAGCAAACTAGAGTGGGACAATATACCTGTAGATACCACAGGACATACAAATGTAGAGTCCAAGCTAGATGCAGATGGTATGACATTTGGTCTTCAAGCTGGAGCAGAGTATTCACTTGGTGAAAACTTCACACTATTTGGTAAATATCAATTTTTGACTATGGATCATTTGATGGAGATATTTAAGACATCAGAGATAGAACATGCAAATCTTCAAAATGTACAAGGAGGGGTTAGATATGAGTTTTAATAGATTGAGTCTACTTAAGTGGTTGGCTTTGCCAGTAGCAACACTGATAATGACAGGTTGTGGGTCAGATGCGTATGTAAGAGATGGTGGCTCTAGTGGCTCTAGTGGCTCTAGTGGTACTAGCGGTACTAGCGGTACTAGCGGTGGTTCAGGAGCTATTACCATTACTGGCATAAAGCCAAATCCAAAATATATCCTCTCTGTATGTGATGATAGGGTAAATCCACCTATTACACGATTGGGTGTGGTAGACAATGTAAACAATGTAGTCTATGCAAAAGTATATTATAATGTACCAAGTGGTAGTGCTGATTACCATACATCTGGATCAGGTACACTTCCTGATGGACAAACTGTCAAATTCGTAGCTGATGGCACAGGATTGACAGGTGTAGGATATATGCTCGGTAAAGTTGTAGTAGGTGACGGAAGTGCAAGTGCCTCTTACACTGCAGATTGTAGTAAATTGGATGGCAACTACTATGGTATACCTCTGGCTGAAATGCCTGTTGTTGGTACAGATGATTTCCAACTCAGAGCAAGTGCATATGTCATAAGTGATGACGGTGGAGAGATATACCCTCCAGCAGTAGGACCTGATGGCTCATTCTGGCTCAAGCACAACCTACAAGCAGACTATGTCACAGTGGGCAATCCATACTTCAATCCTGATGCAGTAGCAGGTGTAGATGATATACATGCATATGGTAACTTATGGCAGTGGGGTCGTAAGAGTGATGGACACCAACTCATCAACCACTTAGATGTATACAATGCGACTGCAGTCCATCCAGAGACTACATCTTCCAAATCAGATATACCTGCTAGTTCAGTATTTATCGCTAGCGATAATGACTGGAGAGTGCATAGCAATGACTTACTATGGTCGCCAGAAGAACTCTATGGTGACAATCAAATATGTCCTAATGATTGGAGATTAGCGACTGATGCAGAGTGGTTCGCTATCAATGGCGGAAATGATGGCAATGGTATCAACGGTTCATTCCAGCCACCAGAGTTTTTACACCTCTCAAGAGCAGGTCAGAGAGTTGGTAGCAATGGTGTAGTGACTGGTCAAGGTGGAGTGACAGACTACTGGACAAGCACAGTCAGAAATGGTCATGCAAATGCTCTAAGATTTTGGGGATACGGCAAGAACGACTCTACATTCCAAAGTAGTGCTAAAGCAAATGCTCGCCCTATTAGATGTAGATATGGTAAGTAAGCCAATCTACAAATAATCTACAACAAGAGCTAATCTCTTAGCTCTTCTGGATACCCTATCCTTGGATAGAGTATCCTCTCTCTTAAAATATTCAAGATATTACGATACAATCTAGTATCAGGAGTATCAACGATGATAGATAAATTTCACACCGACTCAATAGAAGTTCAAAATATCATAAAAGGTTTTAACCTTACCAAATCTCTACTGGTCTCATCTATAATCATAGGTGAGCCACATACAGGCAAAAAATCACTCATAAGATATCTATTTCCATCGGTTAAGTTCGTAGATGGTGCAGATAGAGTGGCAGTCAAAAAAGCATTAGAAGAGAAAAGCGAATTGGTCATCTATGATTTTGAAAAGTTGACAAACATAGAGAGTATAGATTTTGAAAATAGACGCATCATAGCTATAGCCAACTATGTAAGCAATGAGAAGAGTATAGATGATCTCTTTGCATTTATATACCATATGCCCTCACTCAAAGAGAGGGTAGAAGATATAGATATACTGGTAAAGCGGTTTTCAAAAGAGGCTATCTCAAACCTGATGCTAGATAGAGAGCTAGAGATAGATACAAAACTTCTAGATATAAGTGCCAATACTCGTTCACTCAAAAGGTCTGTATATCAGCAAGCCTTCAGTCAAAACTGCACACCCAAAGATATAGAAGAGATACTCTACCACTACCTATACAAAAATATGCAGGGCAACAATGACTATAAGGATTATCTACCACTATATGAGAGACCACTCATAGAGGCAGGGCTCAAAAAATTTGGCTCACAACTCAAACTCTCCGATATACTAGGTATAAATAGAAACACCTTAAGAAAGAAGATATATGAACTCAACATCAATTGATTTTAAATTTTTTATAGAGAGTGACAGTACACCATTTATACTATTTGACAGTAGTGGAAAGATACTATATCTCAACAGCTCATCAGAGATACTACTAGGGTATGTAACGAGACAGGAGCTATATGATATCACACTATCGTATGCACCCAAAGATTTTGGCTCTAAGGTTACTAGACTGGATCTTCAGTATGACTCTTTTAGCTTCTATGCCATAGGTGTAGCATATCAAAATGAAGAGCAGATAGCACTCAGACTCTACCACAAGCCAAAACTAAATATCAACAAACATATAGAGTTAGATAAATTACCTATGACAGATATCAACATACTCTTAGAGGCAAATATCACACTCTTCAAACTAAAAAATAGCAATCAAATACAACTATTGATAGACCAGGATTTGCCAGAGTGTAGGATAGACCAAAATAAGTTTTCCAAGCTTTTGAGAAAAGTACTTGACTCATTTAGGTCATCTGACTCCATAGATATATCTCTCAAGCTTTTAATAGGAGAGTATGTCATCATACGAAATAAAAAAGAGCACCTTTTGGAGCTAGTAGTAAAAGCAAATGGTAGATATACAGATAGTGATTTGGAGATCAGATCCATATCTGAACAGATCAATATATCTGCCAACCTGAGAGAGCATCTTATAAAGCTCCAAATACCTTTTGTCCAATAGACTCTAGCTGATTGATGAAATATTAATCACTATATAGCACAGTTACCCTCTTTTATCTGTTATTATTTTATCGTTAAGTAATAAATTACATATAAGGATGAAATATGAAGTTAAAGTTTTTAACTCTTTTGGCAACACTCTTGCCTATGGCTGCTTTCGCAGAGGAGGCTCCCAAACTAGATGGAGGTGATACAGCTTGGATGATAGTGGCTACAGCTTTTGTCATGTTGATGACACCAGCAGGTCTCGCACTATTTTATGGTGGTATGACTAGAAGCAAAAATGTACTCAATACAATGGGTATGAGTCTCATAGCATTTGCAGTGGGTACACTAGTGTGGGTGGTAGCAGGATATAGCATAGCATTTGGTGAAGGTGATTTCATAGGTACAGGCAAGATACTGCTTGATGGCATCACAGATAAGTCTCTAAGTGGAACTATCCCTGAGCTTCTATTTGTAGCATTTCAAGGCACATTTGCAGCTATTGCAGTAGCTATTGCATCTGGTTCTATGATAGAGAGAGTTAAGTTTTCTACATTTACTATCTTTGCAGCACTCTGGATACTCGTAGTTTACGCACCTGTTACACACTGGGCTTGGGGTGGTGGTGAGACACTAAACTTTGGCGAGATGGATTTTGCAGGTGGTACTGTCGTACACATCAATGCAGGTATCGCAGGTTTTGTAGTAGCTATGATGCTTGGCAAGAGAAAAGATTATGGCAGATCAGCTATCAAGCCATTCTCTCCAGTATTTGCAGTACTTGGTGCAGCTCTACTATGGTTTGGTTGGTTTGGATTTAATGCTGGATCTGAAGTGGCAGCTGACGGTGTAGCAGGTAATGCTTTTCTTGTCACTAATGTCGCAGCATCTTTGGGTGTGATAGGTTGGTTGCTTGCTGAGTGGATAGTATACAAGACTCCTACACTTATAGGTGGTGCCTCAGGTGCTGTCGCTGGTCTAGTAGCTATCACTCCTGCTTCTGGTAGTGCTGGTGTTACTGGTGCTATCATCATCGGTCTTGTTGGTGGTATATTAGGATTTGTTGGTGTCGCCAAGCTCAAGAAGTTATTTAAGGTAGACGACTCGCTAGATGCATTCTGGGTACACGGTCTTGTGGGTATCTGGGGTAGTATAGCTACTGCCCTCTTCATAGCTCCATATCTAAAAGCTGATGACTATGCATTGGGTACACAGATGTTGGCTCAGCTCAAAGCGATCGGTCTTACTGTCATATATAGTGGTATCATGACGGCTGTAGTATTCTTCATATCTAGTATCGCTACTGGTGGTGGTAGAGTGGACGAAGAGACAGAGCAGATCGGTCTTGATGAGCAAGTACACGGTGAAAAAGCGATAAATCTATAAGCCACAAGTAAGTTTGGCTCAGCCAAGCTTATGATATACAAAATATCACAAAGGAACAAAATATGAAAAAAATTGAAGCGATCATCAAACCATTTAAGCTAGAGGATGTCAAAGAGGCATTGGTAGCTGCTGGTATAGAAGGTATGACTGTATCGGAGGTCAAAGGGTACGGACGACAACAGGGACACTCAGAGCTATATAGAGGTGCAGAGTATGTAGTGGAGTTTATACCAAAGATCAAGATAGAGATAGTAGTAAGCACTCAAGAGTATGCAGATATAGCAGTCAAAGCCATAGGTGAAGCTGGCAAGACTGGAAAGATCGGTGATGGCAAGATATTTGTAAGCAGCATCGATAGTGTACTTCGTATCCGTACAGGAGAAGAGGACACAGACGCCCTATAGATAGATATACAACTCGTCCAAATCTAATCCCAAGTAGCCACAATCTCTGGGATTAGAGAGAAACAACCTCATATAGATTAATCTACCCACATTTTATATACATTTGAAGATACTTTTGTTACAATAGCTCCATAATTGGATGATATCTATTTTACAAACAGAGCAGATAGGGAGTATATATCGCAAGGGGTATGATATAAATTTGGGATAAATACTTTTATGATATAATAAACTATAAAATCTGAACTATGTATAGGTAATCATAACCCAACATAATTTGGTACAAAAGTATTTAGGAGAGAGAGCATAATGACCATTACGATGCTTTATAGCAAGATACATAGAGCTACAGTGACTGATGCAAATCTGAACTATGTAGGCTCTATCACCATAGACAAGGATCTATTGGATGCTGCGTCTATGAGAGTAGGGCAAAAGATAGATATAGTCAATGTCAATAATGGTGAGAGGTTTTCTACCTACATCATAGCGGGAGAGAGAGGCAAAAAAGAGATGTGTCTCAATGGAGCAGCAGCTCGCAAAGTGCATGTGGGAGACAAAATCATAGTGATAGCATATGCCTCTATGACTCAAGAGGAGGCTGACGAATATAAGCCAAAAATAGTGATACTCAATGATGATAACTCGATAGCAGAAGCATTTGAAGGTCTAGAGTAGATGAAAGGTTCAGTATGTTTGAAGGGTTAAATCTAGGAGATATGAGCAAAATGCTCGAAGAGGTGCAAGCCAAAGCCAAAGAGGTGCAAGAGCAGTCAAAAAAAGTAGAGTTTACTGCCAAAGCAGGTGGTGGCTTGGTATCTCTTACTGCCAATGGCTTGGGTGAAGTGATAGACTTGGAGATAGATGATTCGCTTATGGAGGATAAGGAGTCACTACAGATACTACTCATATCGGCTATGAATGACATATCCAAACTAGTAGAGGATAATAAAAAGTCTCAAGCTATGGGTATGATGGGTGGGATGAACCCCTTTGGTGGATAGCATGGATGAGCTTCTCTCAGCTATAGAGAATGACAATCTCGTCAAGATGAGATCGATACTAGAGAGTGGTATAGACTTGTCAAAGCCTGTAATCATAGGTGAAGAGTATGATTTGGATGAACCAGATGAGATAGGCATACTCTTTTATGCCATCCGCAACTATGCTAGCCTAGACTCTATAGAGTTGTTGTTAGAGTATGGATTGGATATCAAAGATAGTGATGAGAATGGCATATCTGCACTAGATACAGCTATCAAATTCAAGCGACACGATATAATAACCCTATGCCTATCTAAAGGTGTAGATATCAATAGTAGCCAGAGAAAAAGCGGTATCACCCCTATCATGTTGGCATCATGTTTTAGCAGTGTAGATACAGTACAACTCTTGCTAGATAATGGAGCCGATATAAATGCCAAAGACAACTACGGCATGACACCAAAAGATTATGCAAGA
>FPHC01000001.1_pt1 | contig 37385 bp, 34 predicted proteins | sample 1057211 | NCBI WGS metagenome assembly FPHC01 (sample SAMEA4473313, study PRJEB15554) | hydrothermal vent metagenome | biome: marine basaltic hydrothermal vent biome; feature: marine hydrothermal vent; material: water | place: Pacific Ocean | collected 2011-06-14/2011-07-23 | depth 1199 m
GGAAGTGACCTTTTAAGGTCACCTTGCTACGAATGGAAATATCTCGGTGAGGTTAAAACCTCACTTCCGTTAATCTTTAGAAGTGGTGTAGGTGTGACCGTGTCACACGATATAATTGGATATAATTGTATTTCGTATATTGGTGACGGTTGTGACCTTTCAAGGTCACTTCCTCGCCATGTAAGAAGACTACTTTTCGCCTGTAAACTCGCCCTTGATGAGTCCTGCTTCATGCAAAAAAGGAGATGGGATGAAGTCTAGTTTTTTTATGCGATCATTTTTTGCCATAGATAGGTATAGTTTGTCTTTGGCTCTAGTGACTGCTACATAGAATAGTCTTCTCTCCTCCTCCAGACTGCCACCTTTGCTCATGAGTTTACGATTTGGAAATCTGCCATCCATCAAGTCTACTACATACACTTCATTGAACTCCAATCCTTTGCTAGCATGTACTGTGAGCAGATTGACACCTTCGCCCTCACTAAGTTCACTACCACCCAATACCATTGCATTGACAAAACGACCAAGCTCTCTATATGGAGATGAGAGATCCAAAAGCAGTTTGGCTTTTCTATATATTCGCTCTTTTGATAGACTCTTCTTCTCTTCATCTATCTCACCACTCTTAAGTTTGGCTCTCTGTGTTGATAGCTGGTCTACTACACCATCATAGAGTTTGGAGCTAATAGCTTTTTGCAATATGGTGGATGGACTCTTGCTCTGCTTTACAGATCTCATATATAGATAAAATTCTCTAAAGAAGAGTAGACCCTCTTGTGTGAGTCTAGGGTGTTTCAATATAGGGTGTGACCTTATCTTCTCATCCAAATCTATCTGTGCAAATCTACTAATAGAGCCTATCTCCATATCATCATCAAATAGCCCTAATTGGACATTTTTGTTTGGATTGAGCTTGGGTAGAGTATATATGCTAGGAGAGAGTACTCCTCTGCTCAAATCTCCCTCTCCAAAGTGGATGAAGCATTGGAAAAACTCTTTTGATAGTGCTGATCCTATACCCTTGGCATACTCAAAAACATGTATAAATGCCATCATATCTTTGGGGTTGACTAGTAGTGCCATCAGATCCAATAAAAACTTCACCTCTTTAGCCTCAAAAAAGCTAGTGCCACCCTTTCTTTTGCATGGTATACCCAACTCTCTGAGACTGGCCTCTATACCATCTGCACTAGCATTATTTCTAAAGATGACTGCTATCTGGTCATTTGGAAGGTAGCTCTTTTTGATCTCTTTTGATATGGATTGGTATTGGTCGAAGAGTTCTTCATGTACTAGAAGTCTAGGGGGGTGACTCTTCCCTTCTCTTCCTACCTCTAGTTTTTTGGGGTATATTCTCTCATTTCTCTCTATAACTCGGTTGGCTAGAGATAGTATTGGGGCTGTTGATCTGTAGTTGGTCTTTAGGGTAAATACGCTAGCTCCACTATATCTCTTTGAGAATGTAGCTATATTTTCAATATTTGCACCATTGAAGGCATATATACTCTGGTCATAATCGCCCACACAAAATAGAGATTTGGGTTTGAGTACATCTATCAATGCACCTTGAAGAGTGTTGGTATCTTGATACTCATCTACCAATACTTCATCAAAAGGTATGGTCTCATTCTCAAGATAACTCTTTGTCCATAGTAGAAGATCGTTGAATGAGACAAAGCCATACTCTCTCTTGACCTCTTCAAACTCCTCTATAATGTGCATATATATATCCATCAGTAACTCATGCTCTGGATATCTATCCAAAAACCATACATCAAAACCATCCAGAGAGGCATTTTGGTATAGACTATACATATCATAGAGAAAGATAGATGAGAATGGCTCTATGTCAAGAGCCATTCTTTTAAAATTTCTCTTTTCGTAGATACTGCGAAAGAGTGTCTTTAGCTCTCCTGGCTGTTTGAGTGCTATCTTTGGATATCTCTCTTTGAGCCATCTGTAGCTTACTGCATGAAATGTGCCTGACTCTATCCGAGATACGATATCATTGGGAAAAAACTCACCAAGTCTAGATATCATCTCTCCAGATGCTTTGTTGGTAAAAGTAAGTAGAAGTATCTTTGATGGCTCTATGCCATTTTGGAGTAGGTGAGCTATACGACCTACTATAGTAGATGTCTTTCCTGTACCTGCACTAGCTATGATAAGATTATGCCCCATAGGTGCTTTTGCAGCACTCAGCTGCTCCTCATTGAGTCTACTGAGTGGCATATATTATTTTTGACCGATTATATAGTATGTAGGTTTGTTTACTACTTGTTGTAGTGTGATTTTGTACTTGTCTGCCCAGTGTTTGACAGCTTTCGTAAATCTCTCTATATTCTCTTTGGAGTTATCCTCTTCACATTTGATCTTGAAGTAGTTGTGTGAGTTTGAGAGTGCTATGAAGCCATTCATGTGAGATATCTCATCCTTTAGGCTCAAGATATGCTTTGAAAAGCTGTTGAAACTTTTTGTATTTGCTATAGCACTATTTATCTGTGCAACTGTCTTTGGGTTGACATGGTAGTCGAGCTGTGTCAATAGTGCTTCTGGTGTAATATCGATATGCATATATCTCCTTTATGAATTTACAAGAGATAATTGTAGCAAATATTACTTAAATGTCACTATCTCATCTTTGAGTTTTTTGTCTATCATAGCCAATAGATTTTTGTAGTGTTCAACATTTTGAAAAGCTTTTTCATATCTCCAGCACAGAACAAACTCTATGATATTATTCTTCAACTCTGGGTCTATGGATTCACCCTTTCCAAAGTATCCCAATGAGATATTTTTTGCCTTCTTTTTGCCGTTGGCATCTGGCTCATAGGTGATAGCGATGATCTGTATATATTTGCCTTTGCGAATGATACCAAAATCTTCATCTTTGAGACCGATACCGCTAAGATTCATAGCTTTATACATAAATATCTTGCTAAAATCTGGTGATTTTTCATATATATTTAATATATCGTATAGCTCCTTGACTCTAGCTATATTTTTTGCCCTTACATCTTCCGCAGTTTCGCTCTTGATCAAGACGGTGATATCTGATTTATTCTCTTCTGTACGGGACTCTACGGTACCTATCTCTAGTTCTGGTATATTTTCATCTCTGATATCATTTTCTAATGATGAGTTGTCTGAGTTCTCAGAAATATTTAAATTACTTGATTCTCTATCAGCTACTCCATCTGTTTGAGTAGCGTTTGCAATATCTATGGCCTCTTTGACGGAGCTAGGGATACTCTCTCTTTCTCTCTCTATGTGTGATGTAGATATTTTGTTTTTTTCAGCAAGTTTATCATCAAGTTTATTGGTTAACGCCTTTAGTTTATCCAAACTAGTAGACATGTCATTTCCTTTCAAACCAAGAACTACAATCATTAGAGATGGGGATAATTCTAATAGTTCTCAAAAAGATATTTGTTAATATTATATCAGTTGTTTTGCATTAGTCAACTTAATTTTATATGTAATAATATTAAAAATTTAGATTTTATCAAAAATTTTACATTTTTTAGATAAAATATGCCAAATTTGACGAGGATGAAGTATGGATTATCTGGAGATAAAAGGTGGCAAAAAGCTAAAAGGGAGTGTCACTATAAGTGGTGCAAAGAATGCAGCACTACCAGTGATAGCGGCTACAATATTGAGCGACAAAGAGGTGAAATTGACAAATCTACCAAATGTAGTAGATATTAGAACACTTTTACACCTATTGACTATGCTTGGTGGCAGAGTAGAACACAATGGTGATGTTGCTACTATAGATAATAGTCACATCAGTTCTACAAAAGCTGTATACGAGATAGTATCTCAGATGCGTGCCTCTATATTGGTATTGGGTCCTCTTCTTGCTCGTTTCGGGGAGTGCGAAGTTAGTCTACCAGGTGGTTGTGCTATAGGTCAAAGACCTATAGATTTACACTTGAGTGCATTGGAGAAGATGGGTGCAACTATAGAGATCAAGGGTGGATATGTTCGTGCAGAAGCACCAGATGGACTCAAAGGTACTAAGATTATATTTGACAAGATTACAGTGGGTGGCACGGAAAATATCATAATGGCAGCAGCCCTAGCTAAAGGTACTACTACCATCATCAATGCAGCCAAAGAGCCTGAGATAGTACAGTTGTGCGAAATGATAGAGAGTGCAGGTATTCAGATAGATGGTATAGGAACTAGTGAACTTGTCATAGTGGGTAGTGATCGTAAGCCGCTCAACTTTCAAACTACACAGATCATACCTGACCGTATAGAGGCAGGTACATATCTGTGTGCTGGTGCTATTACCAAATCATCTATCACGCTTCACAATGTAAACTCTGAACACATAAGAGCATCGATGAATAAGCTAGAGTCCATGGGATGTAGTTTTGATATCTCAGGTGACTCTATCACTATACACCCTGCTAGTACTATAAAGCCTGTATCGCTCATAACTACAGAGTATCCAGGATTTCCTACAGATATGCAAGCACAGTTTATGGCAGTAGCTGTTATGGCTGATGGTGAATCTGTCATAGAGGAGAGACTGTTTGAAAATCGCTTTATGCATGTGAGTGAGCTCAATCGCCTAGGTGCAGATATATGGCTCAAGGGAAATATAGCAGCTGTGCATCCTGTAGAGTCACTCAATAGTGCTGATGTGATGGCTACAGATCTCAGAGCAAGTTCTGCTCTTGTTCTTGCAGCACTTGTGGCTAATGGCACCACAAATATACATCGTATATATCACTTAGATAGAGGCTATGATGACCTTGAGGGCAAGCTTTCCAAATTAGGTGCCGAGATCAGACGAAAAAAAGAGGGGAGTCCGATCACAAAAAGTGACAACTAGAGGAGAGTCTTATCGACTCTCATACTCTATAGGGTCTTTTATATTTGCATCTTTGAAACCTTTGAGTCTCAATCTACAGCTATCACATACACCACAAGCTCTATCTTCTGCTTGGTAACAACTCCAAGTAAGCTCTAGTGGTACAGATAGTTCAATAGACTTTTTTACTATTTGACTCTTTTTGAGTGCTACTAGAGGCATCTCTATCTTCAGTTTGGTTTCATCTTTGGTACCAAGATTTATAGCTCTCTCCATCGCCTCTATATAGCTCTCTCGACAGTCTGGATAGCCACTACTATCCTCCTCTACTACACCTATATATAGTGCTTTAGCTTGATGCTTTTCACCTATAGCTGATGCGATAGATAGAAATATACCATTGCGAAATGGTACATATGTGACAGGTACACCATCCTCTATACCACCTGTGGGTACATCTATAGAGTTATCTGTCAATGCAGAAGCTCCAATCTGCTCAAAAAAATCCAAATCTATCTCATAGCTCTCTATGACTCCCAACTCTTTGGTGATAGCCCTAAATGACTCTAGCTCTTTTGCCATTGTCCTCTGCCCATAGTTGAAATGTACTGCTACTATCTCATATCCATCTCTCTTGGCTATAGCTGCACTCAATGCACTATCCATACCTCCAGATATGATGCAGACTGCTATTTTTGACATATTTTTACCACCTTATAGTTTTTATATCCTAATTTTACCAATATTAGATATAATTCGCCCATGTTAATCACTATAGATAATCAAACTAATTTCAAAGTACCGATAGGCAAAATAGAGGATATATCAAACATGTTGTCCGATAGAGAGATAGAGCTTCTTATCTGTGACAATGATACTATGAGGGATATAAACAGAGATCATAGAGGCATAGATCGCCATACGGATGTATTGAGCTTTCCTTTAGATGGAGGTTTTGATAGTATGCCTTTGGGGTCTATAGTGATATCTTCCGACTATGCTATATCAAGATCTTGCGAATTTAGTCATACGCCACAAGAGGAGTTTGTACTTCTCTATATACATGGACTGCTACATCTATTGGGCTATGACCATGAAGTGGATAGTGGTGAGATGAGAGCAGAAGAGGAGAGGATTATTGAAGCTTATGGGTTGCCCACTAGCCTTATAGTCCGCACAACAAATCAATAAATAGGAATAGATAGAATGAATTTTGTAATATTTGTCATAGCGATGGCGACACTCATATGGGGTGCAGATATACTTGTCAGAGAGAGCGAGAGGATAGCAAAGAGATTTGATATATCGGAGTTTGTGATAGGTGCTACACTCATAGCATTGGGTACAAGTCTGCCTGAGATGGCGGCAAGTATAGCTGCTAGTGCAGATGGCAAACCAGATATAGCTATAGCCAATGTAATAGGTAGCAATATACTCAATATTACACTAGTTTTAGGTACGATATTTATCATGACAAAGAGCATCAATCCAGATAGAGACTTCTTTGCCAAAGATAGCACTTGGGCTATGGTGCCAGTATTTGTATTGATACTTATGATATTTGATGGCGTGGTGTCTCGTTTTGATGCTACACTTTTGCTACTATTGATGGGTGCATATATAATGTTTTTGCTTCGTGAAGCAAGGGGTATCATATCTGAACAGCTTGAAGGTATAGAAGAAGATTTGGCGGATGATTCTGATTTTTCATGGCTCAAGAGTATGCCATTTGTTGCTGTAGGTCTTGTGATGATAATAGTAGGTGCAAATTTCACCATAGATAGTGCATCTGCAATAGCCAAAGATTTTGGTATATCTGAGTGGGTTATAGGCATCGTAATGGTAAGTTTGGGTACATCTTTGCCTGAGCTAGTCGTCAGTATATCGGCTGCTGTTAAAGGCAAGGTAGATATGGCTATAGGCAACATAATAGGCTCAAATATGGCAAATACTACTATAGTATTGTCTGCGGCTGCACTTACTAAACCTTTGAAGTTTGAAGTATCAGCATATATATTTGATATCACTACTATGCTTATAGCTACTATGATGTTGGTCTTTATCACCGCCAATAAGCTATATAGCAAGCCAGCAGGCATCAGTCTCTTTATAGTTCTCGGACTATTTTTGGAGCATACATTGAGTACGATAAATGCTTCATAAGCGAGTTGGGAATTAAACCACAATAGTTGCCAAATATCCATACCTTAGGTATCGTTGAGTTGCTACTCTTGAGCTAGTTAGATATCTATGATAAACTTTCTCTTCTTCATAGGGGAGTCCAAGAAGTTGTCTAACTCATTGTACTCTATGACTGTATCTCCGAAGATATTTTTCCTTCTGTTGCTTGGTTGTGATACACTTCTACCCATGATTTTTTGAGCTAGTTGATGGACTGCCATAGCATAGTAGTCACTATGGTTGTATCTAGTGATAGCGTAGAAGTTGGTAGTACCAAACCATAACTCATCATAATTACCTCTATCTAGTTTTATCAAATATACAGGACCTCTATATCTTGTAGCTCTTTTAGGGTGTAGCCTCTTCAACTCTTTTTGGCTATATTTGTATCTGAAGCCTGTCTTTTTGTCTCTATATCTATGACCCAAAAATGATACAGGTATAGCTACTTCAACTGCTCTCTTCCATCCACTCTCTTTGAGGTATTTGGCTATGCTACCTATGGCATCATCATGATCATTGAGATCTATCTTGCCATCTTTATCAAAATCTATAGCGACTTTGTAGTAGTTTGTTGGCATAAATTGCCCCAATCCCATAGCACCAGCATGAGAGCCTTTGAACTTTTTGGGGTCTCTCTTCTCTTTGTGTGCCATAATGAGAAATGCTCTTAACTCCTCCTTGAAGAATTTATCTCTTCTATTCTCTTCAAATGAGAGTGTGACTAGCGTATCAAAGATAGGATATTTCCCCATATTTTTACCATAAAAACTCTCTATTCCTATGATTGCAGTAATATATTCAGGTGGTACACCATACTTCTTGTATGCACTATTTAGTCTCTTTTTATGTTTACGCATATACGCTTTGCCTTTTTGTACATGGGTAAATTTGAGAATCTTAAATGAGTATCTATTCCAAGAGCCCTCGGCTCTACATATATCACCACCACCTTTGGTTGTGCATTTCTGAGGTAGTGGCTTTATAGTTTTATTGTAGAAAGATAGAGCTGTCTGTTGATACTCAACATTTGAAAATAGTTTTTCAAGTTCGTATCTTTCAAGCTTATCTTTTGATACAAGGTCATCTATAAAGGTTTTAACCTCTGGATTTGATAGATAATTTTTTGCCTCTAAGATATTGCTTGTCAATACAATTATGAAATATATAACTATTAGTAATCTATTTTGCATTTAAACTCTTTTTATTTGCATTTTATCCAAAGTAGTTTTAAACTCTCAGGTTTTGATGATAAAATAATGTCAAGGATTGCTTATGAAAGATCAATTGATCGTAACTATTAGCGATATACATGGCTCTAAACAGTATACAGTACATGAAGTGATAAAAAAAATCATACTTTGGATACTTGTGGCTTTTGTCGCTATAATACTTGCTACATATATGTATATAAATATGATTAATGATAAAGTATCACAACTCAATAGTAAAGTTGAGACAATTCAACAAAGAAGTATAGACTTAAAAAAACTAAACAGCTCTTTGATAAGAAAAAACCATACACTTAAAAATGATATAAATGAGAGTAGCGAAAAGCTATCTCTTATGAATAGTAAACTCTCAGAGATAGAGGAGATGGTAGGAGTAAGCCCAGATGCTGATTCAACATTTGTTGAGAGGGTGGATGATGCAAAGATAAAGCAACAGCAAAAGATAGATAAAGCCAAGGTGACAGCACTCCAGAAGTCATTTTTGGCAAGTGGCATACCGAATGGTAAGTTTCTAAACTATAGAAGAGTATCTAGTAAATTTGGTTATCGTATACACCCTGTGACAAAAAAGAGAGACTTTCACTCTGGTCTTGACTTGCCAGCCAAATATGGTACACCTATATATGCACCAGCTGATGGAGTAGTGGAGTATGCTAAAAAGAAGGGTGCTTATGGAAATTTCCTACTTATAGCACACAACTATGGATTTAAGACAGCATATGGACACTTAAGTAAATATGCTGTAAAGTACGGTGACTATGTACAAAAAGGTGATATTATAGCATATATTGGCAGTACTGGTAGGAGTACAGGTCCTCATTTGCACTTTGAGATAAGATATCTAAATAAATGGCTAGATCCAGCTATATTTATGAAGTGGGATACTAAAGATATAGATTATATAAGTAGCAAAGAGAAGAAGGTTAATTGGAGTGGGATTCTGAAACAGATTCAAAAATATATCAATTTAGCAAAATAGGAGGAGGAGATATCTATGGCACTATTTGGCAGTAATAAAAAAGAAGAAGAGGTAGTAGTCGCACCTAAAGTGGTCGAAAAAAAAGCACCCAAAAAATTGGGTGCTACTACTATAATAACAGCTGGTTCGCTATTTGAGGGTAATATCAAAGGTGATGATGGCGTGCATATAGATGGTCGCATAAAAGGTGATATCATAGTAGATAATGTCGTTATAGTTGGTAAGAATGGGATAGTCGAAGGCAATATCGTTGCTCAAAATGTAGTAATGAGTGGTAAATTGTCTGGAAATCTAACTTGTAACGACTTGGAAGTTATGAGAGATTCTATAATCGTAGCTCATAGTATTAGTGCTGATGCTATTATCATAGATGGTAGTGTAGATGGTAATATAGTAGCTAAAAATAGTATAAATATCACAAATAATGGTAGAGTTAAGTCGGATAAAGTTTTGACACAATCAACTACTATAGATGGCATACTGTTGACAAATGAGATAACTACAAAATTTTTGGAGATAACTATCAAGGGTCACTTAGAGGGTAATCTAATGGTAGATACCATAAAGATACACAAAGGTGGTAAATATATTGGTAATGTATCAGAACTCATACTAGATGAAGAGCAGCACATAAAAGTACCTTCTTCGGGTGAAGAGGAGTCGGAAGTGGTTGAGGAGGAGTATGTAGATGAGTATGTTGAGGAGGAGGAGCCTCAGATAGATATCAAGATAAAAAAGGTAGAAGAGAATAGAGAATCATCATCTACAAGAAAGAGAAGAACAAGAGGTAGAAACAGTAGATCAAATAGAGGCAAATAAAATCTTATGAAGTTATATATAGATGGTGATGCCTTTCCAAATCTGCTAAAACCTATAGTTTTTCGCTCTATAGAGAGGTTGGGTTTGAAAACTTTTGTAGTATCAAATAAGAGAATAACTATCGGTCACTCAAAATATATAGAGTACAAGATAGTAGAGCAGGGTGCTGATGAGGCAGATCATCTCATAGTAGATATGGTAGAGGAGGGTGATTTGGTAGTCACTGCCGATATACCGCTAGCAGATCGTATCATAACAAAAAAGGCTCATGCTATTGATCACCGTGGGGAGCTGTATAGTGTCGATAATATCAAGCAGTATCTAGCTATGCGAAACTTGATGGAGGAGATACGAGATAGTGGTGAGATGACGAAAGGACCAAAGCCATTTGGATCAAAAGATGCACATGAGTTTGCAAATCAACTACATAGATTTCTAACTAAACATTGTTGAAATAAAATAATAGATATCGTACAAAAGTGAGATTGAAGTCACGCTTCTGGGTTTTGTAAAAACTATAATACAAGGATAAAATATGGATAAGATAAAGATAGGAGTTGTCACCACTAGTGATAGGGCAAGTATGGGTATATATGAGGATATATCAGGTGTAGCGATCATGGATACTATGAAAGAGTATCTGCTAAATGAGTGTGAGTATGAGTATAGATGTATAGCAGATGAGCAGCCACTAATAGAGGAGACCCTCAAAGAGTTGGCAGAGATAGAGTGTGATATCATAGTGACTACTGGTGGAACAGGTCCAGCTCCAAGAGATGTGACGACTGAAGCTACTGAAGCTGTCTGTGAGAAGCTCCTGCCAGGGTTTGGAGAGCAGATGAGAGCAGTAAGTTTGCAGTATGTACCTACTGCTATATTGTCTCGTCAAACAGCTGGCATATGTCAAAAGTCACTCATTATAAATCTACCAGGTAAACCAAAATCGATCAGGGAGTGTCTTGATGCAGTTTTTCCTGCTGTGCCATACTGTGTAGATTTGATAGGTGGCAGATATATACAGACAGATGAGGATGTCATCAAAGCTTTCAGACCAAAAACAAAATAGAGGTGTAGAATGAACATAGAGTTTATAGAGAGCAGATTGAATGAGATATTTGCAGAGTTAGAGAAAGAGGTGATGGATATCCTCATGGATGAGAGTCTTGACAAAAAAGATACAAATCTAAAGATGAAGCCACTCGCATCTACAAAGCAGATACTTACAAATGCACTAGATAGTATCAAGATGGTAGATAGATTATCAAAAGAGGAGAGCTAGGCTCTGCTTCTATTGGATAATTTTGGTTTTAAAATCATCTTGTTTTTTAACTATCCAATCATCCCTCATTTTCAGAAAAATATCATATAATACGCTTTACAAAGTTTAAAATATGGAGTATATATGTTAAGATTTGCACCCTCGCCAACTGCTGATATGCATATAGAGAGTCTGCGTGTTGCTATATTGAACTATATAGTGGCAAAGCAAAAAAATGACCAATATATAGTTCGCATAGAAGATAGAGAGAAAGAGAGAAATATAGAGGGCAAAGATACAGAGATACTACAGATACTAGAGAAGTTTGCCATACAGCATGATAGAGTTTTTCATCAGAGCGAAAACTTACATATGCATCAGACATTAGCTATTAGATTGTTAGAAGAGGGCAAGGCATTTGCTTGTATATGCACCGATAGAGAGCTAGATAGTAGTGAGTCAAAGAGCAAAAAGAGCTATGTATGTAGTGGCGGATGTCAAGAGATGAGTAGGGATGAGTTGGCAAGAGTCAAGAGCGACAAGATACCATTTGTGATTCGTCTCAAGAGACCTAGCTCTACTATAGTCTATCATGATCTTATTGCTGGTGACATGGAGTATCTGGTAGATGATATCGATAGCTTTGTGATACTTCAAGCTGACGGTACACCTACCTACAACTTCGCTTGTGCTTGTGATGATATGCTTACAGGAGTAGATTTCATAATTCGTAGTCAAGAGTATCTGGAGGATACACCAAAGCAGATATACATTAAAGAGCTTTTGGGGTATGATGGTGAGACTACATATGCTCATCTTCCCGCTATTTTGGATAACTTGGGAGAAGAGATTGGTCGTAGTGATGATACTATCTCTCTTGTCTGGTTGCTTAGTAGAGGCTATATACCTGATGCTATTATAAACTATCTTATCTTGATGGGCAACGATACACCAGAAGAGATATTTACTCTACCTGAAGCTATAGAGTGGTTTAGGCTAGAGGCTATATCTAAAAATCGAGTCAAATTTGAGATAGATAAGTTGCGTTCAATAAACTCTCAACATCTCAAGATGATGGACGACAAGAGACTCTCCTCGCTATTTGGTTTTGCAGATGGCGATATAGGTAGATTAGCCAAACTCTATCTAAAGGATGCAAGCACTGTAGGTGAGTTGGAGAGTAAGATCAAGCCTATATTTGCACCCAAAGATTTCTCAGGAGAGTGGGGTGATCAGATGCGTATACTAGAGAGTATCATATCTAATCTACCATTCATATCTGAGTTTGATAAGTTTCAAGAGATACTCACAAGAGAGAGTAGACTTAAAGGAGATAATTTTTCAAAACCGCTTCGTATCCTACTCACTGGGGCAGATGATGGCCCAGAGCTTAGTGATATCTACCCATATATCAAATCATACCTTTTGGAGATCATATCATGAATGCACTACTATATGCTATAGTACAACTAATACACACAGTTATAAATATATATATTTGGATTATCATAATTTCGGCTCTTATGAGCTTTGTCAGACCCGATCCATACAATCAAATAGTCCAAGCTATATATAGACTTACAGAGCCAGCTTTTGAGTTCGTGAGAAGAAATATACCTTTTGTTGTTATCTCTGGTATAGATTTGTCACCTATAGTGATACTTCTCTCTCTACAGTTTATTGATGTCTTTTTGATACGACTTGTATTTTAAGAGCAGATATGAGACTACTATTATCTATACTATGGATAGCTATACTACTCTCTGCTTCTGTAGAGGGGAAAACATTTAGCTACTCGCAAGTACACTCCATGCCCTGCTGTGTAGAGAAGGACTACTATATATGGCGTTTTTTAAGTCAGAGAAGTACCACAGTATCGGAGGCAAAAGCTATCATAAAAGATGTAAACCATCTCAACAAGAAGCTAAAAGTAGCATATAGAAAAAAGACAGGATTGAGAGCCAAAGTTTACAAAAGAAGAGAGCAGTCACGAAGAAAGGCAACTAAAGCCGAGAGAGAAGATTGGTTAGCTAGAAAAAGTGGCAAATCATTTCAATCTTATCAAAAAAAAGGTATCGACTCACTAAAAAAAGGCAATGATACTTTGGCGGTAGCATACTTTCAAAAAGCAAGATCGTTGGCAAAGAAGAGGCTTCAAGCCGATCAGGCTACATTCTGGCTCTATATGACTACAAAAAAAAGAGGATATCTAAGAGAGTTACTCAAGAGTTGGGATGTAAATATCTATACGCTTATGGCAAGAGACAAGATGCACATCAAATATCCAAAGACTATAACACCTAGAATGCCTAAAAAGGATCTATCTCACTATGATGATCAAAACCCTATCCACTGGGCATATATAAAAAAGCAACTATTTTCACCAAATACCAATCTAAAAAAATTGGCAAATAGGTATGTGGCAGAGGAGTCTGTAGGTGTCTATGCCTATATAAGATCTACTGCATCTCATCAAAGAGAGATATACTACCCTATGCCATATCGCAATCTAATGTCGAGATATCCTAGACAGAGACAAGCACTTATGTATGCTATAGCTAGACAAGAGAGTAAATTTGTCCCTGCTTCGGTCTCTAGGTCGTTTGCTTTGGGTATGATGCAAATCATGCCTTTTCTCATAAAACATATAGCCAAACAGAGGGGTGAGAAGATAGATCTCGATGATATGTTCAACCCTAGAGTGGCAATAGTCTATGCAAATCATCATCTCAATTATCTCAATAAGTATCTATATAACCCTCTTTTTGTAGCATATGCCTATAATGGTGGCATAGGGTTTACCAAAAGACTTATAAAGAGACCTGATTACTTCAGAAAAGGTAGATATGAGCCATATCTAAGTATGGAGAAGATGACAAATGTAGAAGCTAGAGAGTATGGCAAAAAGGTACTGGTGAATTTTGTCATATATCTCAATAAGTTAGGTATATCTGCTAGGATTACACCCATCATAGAGCAGTTGACTGACCCTAGTAAGACAGATAAGTTTAGATAAACTTATCCTCCTCTTCGTATCTACTTTAGAGACTACCAAATGGATTTTTGATGATGAAGTTAGCTTGCAACATGATAGTCGTATCGTTACCGATCTTATCAGGTGAGATCAATGTTTTCTGATACTCCATCATCAGCATGATAGGCATTGGTCCGACTTTTATCATCTTGCCGACTCCAAGTGCGACAGGTAGTGTCAGTCTGTTGTCTGTATCTGCACTCCAGTCGTAGGTGATGTGCGGAGATGCACGCAACTGCCAAGCATTAGGTAGATTTCTTACGACGAAGTATTGCATATCAGTATGGTTGAGATTTTTGTTATGAGCATTTTTGATGATAGGGTTTTCATCTGATTTTCCGTCATCACTTATGCCCCACCAGTGTTGCACATGTGTCCCGATAGTCCAATCTTTATTTGCCCAAAGTAGTAGAGCTGTTGGTCCTGCTTGGTATTGATGTGAGCCAAGTAGGTCATTGTTGGAGATTGGGAAGATAAAGGTAGCTCCTGCACCCCAAGACCAACCAACTTTATTGACTCTACCTATACCTACAGGCAAGATAAGATCGCCAAACTGTGATGACTCCTCTAGTCCTACTGCTATTGGAAAAGCAGGCGTGCCTCCCACTATAAAACTATCACCTAGATTGGTAGTTGGTCCTTTGATATAGGTCACGACAGGTCTAGCAAATGCTGTATAGCCACCTTCGAGAGGAACAGGAAGCACAGGCTGAAATAGTGTCGTATCAAGGGTTTGGTTGCCACTGATGGCATCACCTTTTAGTTTTGTATGATTGTATTGAAATGAGAGGTTCCATATCTGTGCTAAGGGATTTGCCAACTCTCGACTCAGCTCCTCCATACTCTTCTTTTCGGCTTGTAAGCCCATAGGCAACATACACAATGTAAGTAGAGTCGCTCTTTTTACTGTTTTTATCATTTCTTCTCCAAATTTATTTGATATCGATTGTCTGCAATGCAAAACTATTTTAATTTTTTACTCACATCTTCAAACTGTTGTTTTGTAAGTGTATGTAGTTTCACTATCTTCTTGGCATCGAGATCAAAATCTTTCAAATCTACCACTTTGATGTTTTGGTCATCGTATGTCTTGTAGTAGTAGCGGATATTTTTGCTATCTCTTGCTACTGTGAGCATCGTATAGTCAGAAAAGATCTTCCCATCCTCTACTGTCCTTGCAGCACCTACAGGGATATCGAAGTTGTTGAGTATATGAAATACCTGCATGACACTCTCTTGTGCTGTTTTTTTAGGAATTACACTTGAAGAGAATGCGGCTGCTCGTACAAATCTTGAAGGGGGTGTGAAATCTCCAGGCAATCCAAGCATACCAGAGCCTTGTCCGAGTGATTTGACTGTCATATTGGTCAACTCTATATCTTTGGCACTATTTGCACTCAAGGTGACATAGTTTCTCAGATTTGTCATGTGCCAATCGTATGTTGGTGAGTTGGTGATGACACCAAGAGGATTGTCATAAATCTTTAATTTGCCATCGATTGGCTCAAAGACGATACTTTTACCTGTTTTATCATAGACTACAAAGTGAAATGGTTGCACTTGTGGAGGAAAGCCTGGTGTCAATACAGGAGAGATAGCCACTTCATTGTTCTCAAGTGCTTTTCTCACATCATCGACACTCTCAAACATAGAGAGTATCCACTGCACAACATCTGTCGAAGACATAGATATAGATTGATTCTCTTTGGTAGTCACAGAGTATTTGGCATACCCTGGGAAGTAGAAGTTTGCACATGAGAGACCCTTTTCATTTATGCCATCTACTATGACCTCATAATCTGCAATGATCATACCAACAGAGGCATATTTGGAGGTCCACCTCTTCCCCTCTCCTCTTGTCGTCATACCAACAAACTCATAACCACGAGGTACAACAGCCACACTTGTATCTATAAGTATCCCAAACTCTACTGTTCTTCCTGTGACAGAGGCACCATCTTTGGCTTTGACCTCAATGCCAGTACAAGCCTCTGCACTTCCACCGATAATCATAGCTACTACCGCTACCGAGGTTAATATTTTTGTCAATTTCATCTTTTTTCCTTTATCTTTCTGTTTTCTGTTTCTGTTTTTTGCAAAAGCTCTCAAATGCCTCTGGGGTATTGTCAAACTTCTCTCTCTTTGCCAGCTCCCAAGCTCTTTCGCACTTGGAGGTCTTGGCACACCACTGAAAACCAGCAGAGCCTATACATCCGTGTGCATCTCTGTGAGCACCTGTGAGTTTTGGTTTTCTCATCTTGATATTGCCCCCAAAGACAACCCCAGCAACCTCTATATCCTTTATGTGCATCTTATCTACCTTGAAAGGGTTTTCATCAAGGAGTGTGAAGTTTGCTCTCTTGCCTACCTTGATAGAGCCGATTGTATCTTCAAGATTGAGTGTCCTTGCTGCATTTATAGTGATACCCTGCATTGCAGTAAATGTATCAATACGCTGATCTTGAGAGACAAGTGTCTCCTTGTCTGTCATTCTGTTGATAGCTGTCCATGCAAGTGTGAGTGGCTCGGCTGGTGCCATACCAAAGTCTGAATGCAAAGAGAATGGAATGCCTCTCTGCTTGAGAGACCTCATATGCACCAAATTTTTTGCTCTTTTTGGTCCTAGACCATACTTGGAGTACTTCTCTGACAATGCCCATAGATAGTATGGGTTAGCAGATGCCTCTATACCAAGCTCTTTCATCTCATCTGCTTGATCGGCTGTGAAGTAGCCCAAATGGTGCAGTGTCAACCTATGATTCTCTCTTGGGTTGCGTTTTTGCATCGCTCTTACTGTGTCGATACAGAGTTGAATACCCAAGTCACCATTGGCATGAATGTGGATTTTGTACCCTCTATCCCAGTAGTAGTTCATCTGCTTTTTGAAGGTCTCAATAGGTGTCATCCATTGCCCCTTGAAGCCATCACTGTACCCCTCTTTCATCTGCATCGCCAATGAATAGATGGCACCATCGGCAAATAGTTTTACCTGCTTTGGTAATATTTTGATATTGTCGGTATCGTATTTGGCGGGAGCCTCCTCCATAAACTTTGTCGCTTCATCTAGATTGCCCTTCACAGCAGTTAGTGAACCAGCATTGAGAATGTTGTAGATTTCATAGGCAGGTTTTTTATCCATTTCAGACTTGAGTAGGTTGTACTCCATATCAAAGTCAACATTTGGAAAACCTGGCTCTGCTATGGTTGTGATGCCATTCTTCTCCATCAGTTTGGTCATATCTGCTAACCCCTTTTTGTACTTTGTGGGATTGAGCATAAATGGTGCTATCTTTGGAGCAAGTGCCTGCCAACCACCCTCAAAGAAGTGACCTTTGCTCCACTCTACTTGAGGATTGCCCCTATAGTCCTCCTCTTTGATTTGAAAAAGCTCTATCGCCTTGTCATTCAAAAAGACTTCATGAAAAGAGCGATGGAGTACAGCGACAGGGATATTGGGAGATATCTCGTTGAGTATTTGACGACTCAACGCTCCATGCCATAGCTGATGATAGCCCCAAATAAAAAGTACATCATCTTTTTTGCCATACTTTGCTATAGATTGCTTGAGTCGCTCTATATAGGCATCATGCCCCTCAACCCCCTTTTTGATACCATCAGGCACACTCCAGTCATGTGGTGCGATAATATCACCAGAGAGCAAAATAGCCGCAATGAGAGGATGTAGGTGAGGCTCTATAAATCCTGGCATCATCGTCTTGCCTTTGAGGTCAACCTCTTCAGTCTCCCCTGCGAAGTTATTGATAGCAGATGCTCTCTTGCCTACATAGATGATCTTCCCATCTCTCTCGATAACTGCCTCTGCATACTCAGGCTTATCGCCCTCCATTGTGATGATATCACCACCATAGTAGAGTCTCTGCTTCATATCTGATTGGGTTGCTGTGAGGTTTGAGCTGCTCAACAAAACAAGCACTCCAACCATTAATCTCTTTTTGATAGTCTCTTTTTGCACATATTTTCCTTTTGTTAATCTGTAACTGTTAGTGGTGCAGTATCTCTCTGACCTGCATAGTCTGCTATGATGAGAACATCACCTTTTGATACTCCTGTGACCTTACCATTTGCGTCAATTGTAGCAATGCTAGGGTCTGATGTACTAAATACGGCATCTTCTGTAACATCTTTGGCTGTAGAGTCATCATAGTATGCCCATAGTTTATATGTTTTATGCTTTGTTACGGGTATGACTTGAGTATATGCTGGATCTAGATGAATACTTACTGGTACTACAACCGGTTCATGTTCACACTCAGAGTAGTCTACATTTAGAGTTGCAGTATCAGTATCATAAAATTCACCATCAAAGACAGTAAGTGTAATTCCAAAAGAGCAGATTGGTCTCTGCTCATCATTGTAACATCTTTGCCAATCATCTGAACAGCTCGGTGTGGCACGGACAATTGGCTGGTTCACTATATATGGTCCTGACTGCCAACTGTAAGTAAGAGGATTGACGAGTCCATCATCAAAACTTTCGCTACCATCCAAAATAGCTTCATGTTTTTCACCCCATTTTACTATGACTGTTTTGGTGCCTTTTGCAACAGCTGTTGGTGGTCTATTGTCTGGGATTGGAACCTCCACAGCTACCAAAACAGAATCCATAGAGCTATTGATTTTGCCATCATTGACTACTAGTGTTACCCTATAATGTCCTTTTATATCTGCGACAAAAGATGGATTTATACTGCTACTGTTTGAGAGAGCTGCATGACTTCCAGATGGTTTCTCTGCTATACTCCAACTGTAGGTCAGTGGATCACTGTCAGCATCATAGCTACCACTTCCATCCAATACAATGGTCTCACCAACATTGACACCCTCTCTATTTTGACCAGCATCAGCTACTGGTGCAGTATTGTCAGGCGTTGGTGTCGGTGGCGTTGGCTCAGGTGGCGTTGGCTCAGGTGGTGTTGGCGTTGGTTCTGGAATTGGTTCGATGAAGATATAGTCATCACTCAAGAGATTGGAGTCTGAGGCAGCACCACTCTTACCATCACCGCCACACCCTGTCAATATAGAAAATATTGCAAAAGATAATAGTGCCTGTTTGATTATTCTGTTTTTCATAATTTTGCTCCTTGATTAAAATCTATAAGAGACACCGAGTGTCCATAAATCAGAAGTGATATCTGCATCTTGAGCTCTATAGTCAAAGCCTTTATCATCGTATACTCTTGTATAGTCGATAAAGATTGATAAGTTGTTCATAAACTTATATGATGCACCTAAGCCCCATTGAAATCCTCTCTCGGCTCGCTCAACACTTCCTGGATTGTTTGGATGTGGAAGATCTGTGAGTGTCACTTCTCCATAGCCAAGCAGTCCATAGATTGAAAAATTCTCAAGAGAGTACATCGGTTTCAGATAGAGAGCCAAATTGGTGAAATCGGCAGGATAATCACTATAGTCAGGGTTGTTTGTAGTACCATGATCATACTCTAAATTGCCAACATTTATAGTATATCTGCCCTCTATGGCGATATATTGATTGAATTGGTATCCTGCTTGAATCATGATGCCTTTTGCAGAAAACTCTTCACTATTTAGATCGTTGTCAAGAGACATTGATGAGGCACCAATACCAAGATAGATACCGCTATCTTCTACGACAGGCACAACGGCTATCGGCTCTTTTGCAGGTGCTATATCTCCACCTGCAAAAGATAATTTACCCAATATCAAAAATGATACTGCAAGACTTACTCTATATTTCACTACTTCTCCTAGTTTGTAACTTTAGATATATGATAGCATACATTTATAGTCATGTAGATTTTAATATCTAAAGATTGTGGGTATAAATAATGTAAATCAAAACAGCCTAAAGAACTTCATGATATAATTCATTGACCGACAGTCAGTCAAAGGATTATATCATGTATAAAGTTATCAAATTTCTAACTATTTCGGCTATGATGCTCTCCATAGCAAATGCTCAAAATATATATGCTACATTTACCATAGAGGCACAAAAGAGTGCCAATTTAGCATTTACATCTACAGGTATCGTGCAGAGTGTGGATGTGGAGGTGGCAGAGAGAGTCCATAAGGGGCAAAAATTGTCTCAACTAGACAATAGCGATCTTGCAAGTGCTGTCAACATAGCCAAGGCTGATCTGGAAAATACAAAAATCAAACTAAAATTTGCCAAGAGAGCATATGATAGAGAGAGAAAGGTCAAGAAGCTTATATCTGAGCAACAACATGACCAAGTGATACAAGCATATGAGAGTGCTATGAGTATGATAGATATCAAAGAGGCTACACTAGCATATAAGCAGTCACTACTAGAAAAGAGTATCCTCTATGCACCATTTGATGGGGTGATTTATGATAAGCAGATAGAGGTAGGTGATGCGGTGAGCGGTGCTATGATTCGTACTGTACTCAAGATACACTCTATAGATGATGTGAAGCTTATAGTTGAGTTTGACCAAAAGTACTGGAAACAGGTAAAGTTAGGTCAGAAATTTCTCTATAGAGTGGATGGAGACAAAACCAAATATGAGGGTAAAATCACCAAGATATACCCCTATGCAGATAGTAACAATCGCAAGATAAAAGCAGAAGTATCAACAAAAGGGTTTATGGTCGGGCTTTTTGGTGATGGGTATATCATCACAGATAGTAGTGAGAGGTAGATATGTATAAAACAGCTATCAATAGACCTATTACGACGCTCATGTATATCATTACGCTGATGATATTTGGATGGATATCGTTTAAAAATATGCCATCGGCACTCTTCCCAAATATAGACTTTCCTATGGTGACAGTGCAGACTATATATCCTGGTGCAGAGGCTCAGACTATAGAGTCGCAAGTGACAGATAAGATAGAGGAGGCTATATCTCGCATAGGTGGCGTAGATAAGATCATATCTACAAGTAGTGAGGGTGTATCGGTCATCATGGTGCAGTTTTTTTTGGAGAGAGATATAGATGAGGCTACCAATGATGTGAGAGATAAGGTGTCAGCCGTCATACTACCCAAAGATGCCAAAAATCCAAGGGTAAGCAAGCTAGATATAGGTGGTGCTCCAGTTATCAATCTATTTTTGACTGCTAAAAAATCATCCCTGTCCGACCTTATGCTATTTGCAGATGAGAAGGTCAAGCCAAAGATACAGCGAATCAATGGAGTAGGAGCTATCAATATTATAGGATACAGAGATAGAGAGATCAAGATATTGCCAGACCCATACCTACTCAATAAATATGGCATTACCATAGGCGAACTCAATCAAATCGTAGCTATAGAGAATGTCAAAATAGGCGGTGGTAAACTTATATCAAAAGAGCATGAGTTGGTAGTCAAAATAGAGGGTGACGCAAAAAGCATAGAGGAGTTAAAAAATATCACTATCAAGGATGATATACGACTTCGTGATATAGCTAAAGTAGAAGATACTCTAAGTGATCCAAAGAGTTTTGCTTCATACAATGGTACTGTAGGTGTCATGCTAGAGGTTCAAAAGATATCGGGTACAAATACTATAGAGATCATCAAGAGGGTCAAAGCAGAAGTGCCAAATCTCCAAAAGATGGCAGGAGATAAGTATGGTGTCCAGACACTTAGTGATACATCAGAGTTTATCGTACACTCTTTAGAAGATGTAGAGTTTGACCTTATATATGGAGCATTTTTGGCGGCACTTATTATATTTGTATTTTTGAGAAATGTGACTATCACTCTGGTATCAGCTATCTCTATACCTGCATCTATCATGGGTACATTTGCCCTTATGGATTATATGGGCTATGATCTCAATAAGATGACAATGATAGGACTCACGCTAGCTATAGGTATCATTATAGATGATGCCATAGTAGTCATAGAAAACATTTACAAAAAGATGGAAGAGGGTATGGGCAAATTTGAAGCAGCTGTAGAGGGTACCAAGGAGATGGCATTTACTATACTAGCTATCTCTGCTATGCTTTTGGCGGTATTTGTCCCTGTATCTTTCATGAGTGGTATTGTGGGTAAATTTTTCAATTCGTTTGCTATGACTGTAGGGTTTGCTGTTGTTATATCATACACTATAGCCCTAAGTTTCATACCAAGTCTTAGTGCAAGGGTACTACACAAAGGTGAGAGTCGATTTTACACTATGACAGAACCAATCTTTCGTTCTATAGAGAAGATATATGATGCTATACTCAAAGTAGTTTTGAGATTTAAATATATCACCCTTTTGCTTGTAATAGGTAGTTTTATATTCTCTTTAAGTCTATTTCCAAAGATAGGAATGGATTTTATACCCAAGGAGGACAAGGGTGAATTTGAGATCAAAATCAAAGCACCAGCAGGTATATCATTGGAGCAGATGAGAAGAGAGTCAGAAGAGATAGAGCGTCTAGTACACAAAGACCCAAATGTCGTATATACTACGCTAGGCATAGGGTATAACTCTTCACAAGAGATACATAAGTCTGTCATCTATGTCAAGCTCAATAAAAAATCTCAAAGAGAACTCAACCAAGAGGAGATCATACAGAGCTTTAGAGAGAGGTTGAAGCCATATCAAAAGAGGCTATTTATAACAGCGGCGGCTATACCCAACATTAAAGGTGCAGGCGTAAGTGTACCATATCAGATTGTACTCAAATCAGACTCTTTTGAGGATCTCTCTGTCGCCAAGAAAAATCTCATAGAGTATCTATCTAAAAAAGAAGGGATAGTAGATATAGATACCAATTTAGATGAGGGCAAACCAGAACTTAGAGTCTCCATACTTAGGGAGAGTGCAAATCGCTTGGGTATAACTGCCAAGCAGATAGCCTCTACTCTCAATATAGCATTCTCAAGTGATCTTGAGATATCGCACTATGAGGAGTCGGGCAAACAGTACAATATCACGCTAAGGCTTCCAGATAAGTATCGTGAATCATTAGCAGATATCAAAAAGCTTCAGATTCGTACAGCCAAAGGCAAGCTTGTCTATCTCGATGGACTCATATCTACAGAGATAAAAAGCTCTATGGCATCTATCAATCACTTCGATAGAGAGAGGCAAGTTACGGTGTTTGCAGATCTCTTTGGGCTAGATTTGGGTGGTGCTGTCAACTACACTAGAGAGGGCATAGATGAGCTGTTGCCGCCAAGTGTGAGCTATAGATTTACAGGATTTGCAGAGGAGATGGAGAAGACTGGTAAAGCCTTTGGTGCAGCTATAGGTCTATCGGTGATATTGATGTTTATTATACTAGCTATACTGTATGAATCGCTTATACAGCCTATTATCATAATGATAGCTCTACCACTAAGTATCGTAGGGGTGATGATTGCACTATATCTAAGTGGTCAACACTTTAGCCTTTTTGTTATGATAGGCTTTATGCTTCTTATGGGTATGGTAGGGAAAAATGCTGTGCTGTTGGTAGATTTTGCCAACCATGCAGTAGATAGTGGCAAAGGTGCAGATGAGGCACTACTGGAGGCAGGAGAAAAGCGACTTCGCCCTATACTTATGACTACTATAGCGATGGTATTTGCTATGTTGCCTCTGGCTCTGAGTACTGGATTGGGTAGTGAGACCAAATCCCCTATGGCTATATCTATCATAGGAGGATTGTTGTCATCAATGGTGCTTACTCTATTGGTAGTGCCAGTTATATATCGCATTATCTATCCACTAGATAGATGGATGAGAAGATGGTATGAGGGGAGAGTAGAGGAGTGATCTGTTAGATATATGATTAAATCCATATTTTAGATATATTTGATACAATATTCATTGTATTGAAATAATTAGGAGAGTGTATTGTTTAGAGCCTTTTTTATATTTCTATTTTTGAGTATGATTGTCTATGGTGAGGCAAACAAAAGTAGAGAGAGTAAAAAAGATAGTATCCTTTCAGATATCATAGCAAATAGCAGTATATCAGACTCTCCTATACCAGATCTGCCACCTCTTGATATAGTGCATGATGGCGAGAGTCTCACCTGTTACCCTATAAAAATTATCAAACAAAAATATCATGAAGATAGAGTCCAATACTATTGTCTCAGTAGCAATATAAAGATATCCGATAGTGATATGGCTGAGACTATAGACAAAGATCATGGTCAAGCTGCAACAGAGAAGTTGATCGAAGCAGTGAAAGATAAGGTAGATAAAGGAAATACATACAATGTAGATATTTTATTGTCAGATGCAAAAAGGGGTAGCTGGGCTGCTTTTTTTCTAAAGAGAGAGCTAAAGAATAAGGGTATAGTATCAAAGATTATAGATACGCTTTTGCCAGCAAAATACTATATTAGTCTAAGACCGCAACTTGCAAGCAGTGGTGATCAGGAAAGTTTAAAGCTTAGAGATGGAGGCTCTAGGGGAGGATTTTTCTACTATAGAGAATTTGAAAATGAGTTGGAGATCATGTTGCAATATGAAGCTGGTATAGACTTCAACAACAATGTACCATTCATAAATATATCAGATGGTGATAACTCCTCTCGTCGATTAAGCTACACATCACTAATATATCATGGCTATAGCATAGTAGTTGGTAAGTATTGGTCAGCCTACTATGATATAGCAGGTTTTACTGATAACTATATGGCTTTTGGAGCTCAATCAAGTGGTGCATTCAACAACTCTACAGATGGTAGTGAGTCAGGTACTGGTAGACCAGATAGAGTAGTACAGATCAAGACAAAGCAGGAGCGATACAATATAAACTTACAGTATCAGCCTACTCATCCATCCTCTGGTAATATAGATAGTGACTATAGTTATGGTCTAGCAGCTAGTTTTATATATAAATACTCCGATTTTATTCGTATGGGTATATCTGCTTCATATGCCAAATTTGATGATATTACACCTAGCATGAACTCAATAGGGATAGATGGTGATGACCAGTCATATATAGCTGGATTTGTATATATGAAAGATAGATATAGCATCAAAACTACACTCTCATATACAAAAAATCATACAAATGATAATGAGGGTCACTACTTTGATAGCTTGGGTGCAGAGCTTTTTCTTCGCTATGATATTAGTGATTCGATTCGTATAGCTGGTGGTGGAAATTGGATGATACCTACAGATGATGAGTATCTAGGCAAGTATCGTATAAGGTCAAATATCCTCTCCTTGCAATATACTTTTGGCAATAAAACATATAGTGATCTCGTCTATATAGAGGTCTCCACACCCAGAGGTAGATTGGCAAATGGTGATTCGTTGGATATCAGTTTGGCAGTCGGTATGAGATATCTTTTTAGCAGATAAGGGACAAAATTTATCTTATTTTTAAAAAAGTATGCTATTATTGTCTTTCTAATAAAAATTATTATCAAGGAAGAGAAATGATCGTAACAAACAAAGCTCCAGATTTTACAGCTACAGCAGTACTAGGTGACAACCAAATAGTAGAAGATTTTAACCTATATGAGAACTTGGGTGAAAAGGGTGCAGTATTGTTCTTCTATCCACTTGACTTTACTTTCGTATGCCCATCAGAGCTTATAGCTTTTGACCATAGACTACAAGAGTTTAAAGATAGAGGCATCAATGTTATTGGCTGTTCTATAGATTCACAGTTTAGTCACTTTGCATGGAAAAATACACCAATCAACGAGGGTGGTATAGGTCAAGTTAAGTATCCATTGGTAGCAGACCTTACAAAGCAGATAGCTAGAGATTATGATGTATTGTTGGGTGACTCTGTAGCACTTAGAGGTTCATTCCTCATAGATGCTGACGGTACAGTCAGACACGCAGTAGTAAATGACCTACCACTAGGTAGAAATATAGATGAGATGCTTCGTATGATAGATGCTATGTTGTTTACCAATGAGCATGGTGAAGTGTGTCCTGCTGGTTGGGTCAAAGGTGATGAGGGGATGAAAGCCGATACTGAAGGTGTCGCTGATTATCTAGCAAAACACGCTGAAGAGTTGTAATATATAGAGATTATGGATTTTCCATAATCTCAAAAAGTTAATAGCAAGGAGTAGTATAGTGAATTATGCTGCTATATTGAATAGTGCTGGGTTAAAAGCTACTCTACAGAGAATTGGTATACTAGAGGTAATAGATAGTGCTGGACACTGTTCGGTGGATGAGATATCTAACTTAATAGATAGAAAATTGCCAAATCTATCTCTCGCTACAATATACAAAAATGTACTCATGATGACAGAACTCAATATCTTAGTAGAAGTGCCTATAGCTGGTGGCAAATCAAAGTATGAAATCAAAAAAATGGATCATATACATTTGATATGTGAAGTTTGTGGTAATGTAGAAGATGAGATACTAGAGTCGACACCACAAGAGTCACTATCTGCTATAGCACAAAGAGACTCATTTGCTCTCAATAGATCTCAAATCAATCTGTATGGATTGTGTCAAAATTGTAAATAGAGTAGAGTTTTTATAGAAAGTCTATCATTAATTAACGATTTACTATTGATGGATATACTTTCAGCAATCTCAAAGAGTTAAAGGAATTAAATGAAAAAATTGATAAAAGTATCTATAGTAGCTGCTACTATGGTAGTGACAGGTCTAGTTGCATCTGATATATTGGCAACAGTAGATGGAAAAAATATCACTAAGCAGGATGCACAAAATTTTGTAAGAGCCACAGCTCCCAATGCAAACTATGATCAGTTGTCTCCTGAACAGAAAGATATGATAACAAATCGTCTTGTAGAGAGAGTACTCTTTATTGAAGCTGCAAAAAAAGAGAATATACAAGATAAGCCAGAGTTCAAGGAGAACTTAGAGAAAGTCAAAGATGAGTTGCTCGTAAGCATATGGATGAAAGAGCAATTGGATAATGCCATAGTAAGTGAAAGCGAAGCAAAAGAGTTTTATGAAGCTAATAAGGCTAAATTCAATATGCCACCTAAGCTGGAGGCTAGACACATACTACTCAAAGATGAGAAGACAGCCAAAGAGATCATAGCAGAGTTGAAAGATCTTAAAGGCAAGGAGCTTGTAGATAAGTTCGCAGAGTTGGCAAAGAGTAAATCTACAGGTCCTACAGGTAAAGATGGTGGAAAACTACCACCATTCACTAAGGGTCAGATGGTACCAGAGTTTGAAGCAGCAGCATTTGCACTCAAAGATGGTCAAGTGACTCAAGAGCCAGTCAAGACACAATTTGGATATCATGTTATATTGCTAGAGAAGCATATCCCATCGACTCCAATAGCATACGAAAATGTAAAAAATAAGATAATGCAGTCACTCAAACAGAAGCAGTTTCAAACAAAGTTAAGTGAGGTTGCAAAAGAGTTGAGGGCAAAATCAAAAATCGATATGAAAAAGCAGGCTAAGCCTACATCTGCACAAACAATAGATAGTAAATAGATATCTATCTACCTCCCTACTTAATAGAGCTGCATAGTTGGCTCTATTAATCAAACTATATAGAAATATTTGATATCATCTCTTGAATATACTTACAAAGGAATATGTATGAAAAAATTAATTATTAGTGCTACAGTAGCTTTGAGTGTGGCTTCTTTGTCGCTATTGTCCGCAGATTCATTGAAGAACTCATTGATGCCTACGAACTCAAAAGCAGCCGTACCAGCTGTAAACCTTGATAATCTAGATATAGATGCAAAACCAGCAAGTAGACCAGCTAGTGCAGTAGTGGCGACAGTCAATGGTATAGCTATCAAAAAGGGTGATGCTGATAAGTTTTTGGCACTTGCAAGCAAGGGTAGAGCTACAGATTTGGATAAGTTGCCAAAAAAACAAAGAGATGGACTCCTTAAGGGTTACGCTGTTTCAGTCTTGATAGAGGATAAAGCCTCAAAAGAGGTGCCTATGAAAGTCAAAAATAAGTTGGCTGCAAGCTACTGGGCAAAACAAGAGATGTCCAAAATAGATGTAAGTGATAAAGAGGCAAAAGCATTTTATGAAAAAAATAAAAAAATGTATAAAGATAAAAGTGGAAAGTTATTGGCATACGATAAAGTTTCACAATATATCAAAGTACAGTTGAAGCAGAAAAAGTTTAATGAGAAATTGATAAAAAATGCAAAAATAGTGATTAAGTAAGGAAGTTTAATGTCGAAAAAAATTCTTGATGTTGTAAGTGCAGGTGTGGTTACAGGTGATGATCTTCAAAAGATATTTTCTATAGCTAAAGAGGTAGGATATGCTATACCAGCTGTCAATGTGGTAGGTACCAACTCCATAAATGCTGTACTTGAGTCAGCATCAAAGGTAAACTCTCCTATCATAGTGCAGTTTAGTAATGGTGGTGCATCATTTTATGGTGGAAAAGCATTGCCATCAGAGCAAGCAGCCATTTTGGGTGCTATATCTGGTGCAAAACATGTCCATACAGTAGCAAAAGCGTATGGTGTACCTGTCATACTTCATACAGATCATGCTGCTAGAAAGTTGTTGCCATGGATAGATGCACTACTAGATGCGAGTGAAGAGCATTTTGAAAAGTATGGTTCGCCTCTATTCTCTTCACACATGATAGATCTATCAGAAGAGCCTATAGAGGAGAATATAGCTACATGTAAGAGATATCTCGAAAGAATGTCGAAGATGGGAATGACTCTTGAGATAGAGTTGGGTGTTACAGGTGGTGAAGAGGATGGCGTAGACAATACAAGTATAGATAATGCACTACTATATACACAACCAGAAGAGGTCAACTATGCATATGAGCAGCTAAGTGAAGTAAGTGATAGATTTACTATAGCAGCTTCATTTGGAAATGTACATGGTGTCTATAAACCTGGTAATGTTGTGTTGACTCCTAAGATATTGGACAATTCACAAAAGTTCATACAAGAGAAGCACTCTACAGCAGATAAGCCAGTCAACTTCGTATTCCATGGTGGCTCTGGCTCTGCTCCAGAAGAGATCAAAGAGGCGATAAGCTATGGTGCTATCAAGATGAATATAGATACCGATACACAGTGGGCATTTTGGAATGGCACTAGAGAGTATGAGGCGAAGTATCATGACTATCTTCAGAGTCAGATAGGAAATCCAGATGGTGACGACAAGCCAAATAAAGGTTACTACGATCCACGAAAGTGGCTAAGAGCATCTGAGAGTTCTATGGTAGCTAGATTAGAGCAAGCTTTTGCAGACCTCAACTGCATAGGAAGAAACTAAAATATATATAAGTCGGTACGATAATAATCGTACTGACCATAGTATCAGATATTAAAAATCATCCAAATCTATACTAGATTTGGCATAGTTAGATACATTACTCTCAAAAAAGTTACTCTTGACTTCATTCATCTGTAGATGTTTTGTGACAAGCTTCTCTAAGTATGTTGTAGGTGCATCAGGAAATATAGGATCCAATCCTATCTTTTTGAGTCTATCGTTGGCATAATTGTAGACAGTCTGCTCCATGAGAGCCTCAGTAGTACCCATGATAGGATACCTCTGTAGTAGGTATTTACCATACTCTAGCTCTATATTGACGGCATCCTCTATCATCTTGTAGCATGCATCTATGGTCTCCTTCTGGATACTATTCTCTTTTTGAATAGTTTTGAAGATGTTGGCAAATAGTGGTAGATGTGTATTGAGTTCATCTCTGGCTATGAATTTGATCATATCTCTAGCACCTGCTACTTTATCTCCTAGTAGATATATATAGCTAAACCCTAAGAGAAAGTATATGCCCTCTAGGTTGACACTTGCCATGGCACTAAGTATCATCTTGTCAGCAGACCCACCATCTATATATCTAGCAAACTGCTCTGCTATCTTTTGATTTTTTTCATTGAGAGCTATATCATGTTTGTATAGATTGAAGACTTCATCTGAGTTGCCGCAAGCATCAAGCAGAACTGCATAGCTTTTGGAGTGGTTTACCTCTTGCATTATCTGTAGACTTAGCACCGATTTGACCAATCTATTGTTGGCAAGTCTACGAAAGTCACTCAAGTACTCTTCTTGGGCACTATCGTTGAAGCTGAGTTGTGCAAATGTCATCTTGTATATAGCTTGCTCATTATCGGTGAGCATGCTAAAGTTTTTCTTCTCTGCTGATGTATTTACCTCTGAGGGAAACCATGTGTTTGCATTCATCAAATCATATATATTGGTATCCCATTTGTACCTAGATCTATTGAAATCTACAAATCCGCTAGGAGAGCCACCGTACAACTTCTCATCTAGTATATCTTCACCATTTATATTATAGTAGTTTTTACTGTTCACAAATCACCTCTTGAAAAATATGGAGTTATTATATCATATTATATCATATATTGTGCCACACACGCTCCCGCTCATGCTCACCAATGTATCTTCATCTTCTGAAAATCAGAATAGTAATAGCTTGAAATGAGACTCCAGATTTACCCCTATTGTCTATTTGGAGGATACTATAAAAAGCTACTGACATGGAATCCTAAACGGTCTTGTTTTGGATTTGAGTTGCTACATCCACTCTACCACTTTAGATACTTCATCTGCTATAAAACATTTGATATTTGTACTCTCTAATGGTTTGTTGGGTATGATGGCCTTGGTGAATCCTTGAGTCTCTATCTCTTTGAGTCTTTGGGTGAGTCCGCTCACCTCTCTGACCTCTCCTGTGAGGCTAACTTCACCTATGAAAAGAGTCTCTGTACTTAACTCTCTATCTCTATAGCTACTAAGTATAGCGGCTATGATTGCCAAATCTGCTGATGGCTCATTGATCTTTATACCTCCAGATATGTTGACAAATACATCATATGTACCTAGTGGTAGATCTAGCTTTTTTTCTAGGAGTGCTAGTAGCATTGTGAGGCGACTGTTGTCAAAGCCTGTAGAGCTTCTCTTGGGGTGTCCATACGATTCACTCACCAACGCTTGCACCTCTATGATGATGGGGCGACTACCCTCCATGATGACTGTAAGGGCAGAGCCTGACTGTAGCTTCTCTTTGTTGAAAAATCTACCTGCCATGCTTTTGGCATCATTGAGTCCATCTCTATTCATCTCGAAAATCCCTACCTCATTGGTAGAACCGAAGCGATTTTTGAAACCTCTAAGAAGTCTCAACTCTGAGTTGCTATCACCCTCGAAATACAAGACGGTATCTACCATATGCTCTAGCACTCTAGGACCCGCTATAGAGCCATCTTTGGTGATATGACCGATGATAAAGATAGGTATATGGTTGGATTTGGCTACTCTCATCAGTTCAAATGTGATAGTACGCACTTGTGTCACAGATCCTGGTGCTGATGGAGTCTCATCTGAGTATAGAGTCTGTATAGAGTCGATGACTATAAATTGATAAGATTTGTTTGATATCTCTGAGAGTATTGACTGTAAGTTGATCTCTGAGAGTAGATATAGATCATCATGGTTTGCCTCTAATCTATTGGCACGCATCTTGATCTGACCTGCTGACTCTTCACCAGATACATATAGCACTCTTCGTCTATCTCTTGCTAAGTTTCCTGCTATCTTGAGTAGTAGTGTAGATTTGCCAATACCTGGACTACCACCTATAAGTGTAAGTGATCCAGGCACTACGCCACCACCTAGTACTAGATCAAGCTCTCTGCTTCCTGAGCTAAACCGTATGATATTGTCTTCACCTACCTCTGTGATAGGTATAGCTTTTGATTTTGTAGATGATGGGTTACTACTTTTTGTATCTTGCAAAAATTTGATCTGCTCACTATTGAGCTCTATCATGGTCTCCCACTCACCACAGCCTGTACATTTTCCTATCCATCTAGGTGATTGAAATCCACAAGCTTGGCACTCGTAGAGAGTTTTTTTCTTAGCCATTTAGAGACTCCTCAAAGTTTATGATTGTCAATATAGTATAAATATTTTGATATCTGTAAAAGTATATCATTTTGATATATTATTCTCTTTTGTACTGTCTCTCTCTCCTATCTTTGTGGTGGAGTTTTTGTTTACTATTTTTATGATAAGTTTAGGGCGTTTGTTTGGTTTGGTCTCTTTTGGTTTATCATCTTTTCTCTTTTTGTTCTGCTTCTCTTTCTGCTTCTCTTTCTGCTTCTCTTTCTGCTTCTCTTTCTGCTTCTCTTTCTGCTTCTCTTTCTGTTTCTCTTTCTGTTTCTCTTTCTGTTTCTCTTTCTGTTTCTCTTTCTGTTTCTCTTGTTTCTGTTTCTCTTGTTTCTGTTTCTCTTGTTTCTTCTTCTCTTGTTTCTGTTTCTCTTGTTTCTTCTTCTCTTGTTTCTGTTTCTCTTGTTTTATTTTTGCCAATCTTCTCTTCTCTAGTACTTTGCGTCTATACTCTTTGAAGAGTTTGACATTGGCTAGATGCTCCTTGTAGGTTACGGCAAAGTCATGTTTGCCATTTTTATTTAACATGAAGAAGAGATAGTTGCTCTCTCTGGGAAATGTTGCTGCCTCTAAAGCCTCCATAGATACTATACTTAGTGGTGCTGGCGGGAGTCCTTTGTATTTGTAGGTATTGTATCTGCTGGTATCGTTTTTTATCCTCTCTGATGTTACTACTACACGGGAGTATTTACCATAGTTTAGGGTGCCATCCATCTGTAGTCTCATATCTTTTTTGAGTCTATTTCGTATGACAGATGATATGTATGCCATCTCATCCTTATCATTACTCTCTTTTTGTATGATAGATGCTATGATGATAGAGTTTCTCAAATCTTCAGTAGTAAAATCACTACCAAAGTTATCTTTGGCAAAAAAGTCAAGCTCTTTGTATGATTTGTCTATTAGATACTTGATAGCTGTCTCTTCATCGACAGATCTAGGCAATCTATACTTACCTGCAAGTATATTGCCCTCCTTAAAGCGAGTAAATTTTTTATACCATTTTATAAGTCTACTTTCACTTACATTTAAATCATTCGCCAATCTATGGCACATCTCCTCATTTGTGTCGCCTGCAAACACTACTATCTGTATAGGTTTCTCTCTCTTCTTATACATATTTTTCAGAAATGAGAAGCGACCTATCTCATCTGCATCAAACCTATACCATCCCTCTTTTGGAAGTGTGATAAAGCTCATTACTATACGATCTATGGTGTTGAGTTCATACCCATGTCTATTCATAGTAGATACTATATCATCTATATGATTTGATGGTATATATAGTGTGGGTGTGCCTTTTTTTATGGGGTTTTCATTGTATATGATGAGAAGTGCTAGTATGATACCTATAGCAATACTAATAGCAACAAATATGCGATAGGTTGCAGATCTCCTCTTCATGACTAGGCGAGAAGCTCCTTGTCTATCACTATGATACCATCATGATCGCTTAGTAGATACTCTCCGTTTTTGAATGTGACACCACCAAATGTGAGGTCTATATCTCTGATCGCTGGTTTGTAGTGATGGCTTTTGCGTGAGCAAGTACCTAGAGCCCACAACCCTACTGGTATCTCTCTAGTGAGCTTTGTATCTCTCACATATCCATTGATGACTATACCTACCCACCCATTGGCATGTGCTAGTTTCATGAGATTTTCACCCACTACTGCATAGAATGCTGCATCTACATCTACTACAGCTACACGACCATTACCCGGCTCTTTAAGCATTGCTATTAGGTCGCTATTCTCTTCATCCAATTTGATAGTAGCGATAGGACCACAACAGGTCTCTAATCCACCATATGGTTTATAATCATGTGATAATACCTGTGCTTCATCACGATGCTCATCACAAATATCTGCGGTAACTAATGTAGTCATAGTACTCTCTTTAAATTGTAATTTTTGTAATTATACTCAAAATATATCAATAGTGTCATTAGCTCGATTTGACTATATATATTTTAGGTCAATAAACTATACCTATCTATCTGCATTAGTGCTGATTTGCAATAGACTTTGCTGTATCGCTACAGAAAGACTTCACAGCCAACGAAGATAGAAACTCGCCCAATAGTAGATTTTTGGCTCCAGATACGGTGGAGAGTAGATATATATTTTTGCCATCAAATATAAAAGTATTGCCATACCATCTATCTATCTTGCCTTGTTGATGTATTAGAGTGTGACCTATAGCATATTTACCTCTCTTAAATATCTTAAGGGGTATGGTCTGCGTAGTAGTGTCGCCTATGCTTTTGGCTGATTTTCTCAACATACTATCCATATCATTTGAGATTTTTTTGATCAATTTTTTATAGTTTAGCGATTTGTCGTTTTTCCAAAATCTTGGTATCTCTCTCAAGCTATATCTATCTATATTGCCATTTTTATCTCTATGCTGTAGATGTATGATATAGATATCATCATCTTTGGATTGCCACCCTAGTGGGGATATGAGGCTGATTTTATGCTTTTTTTCTATATATCTTTTGAAGTGATAGCTTGATAATATATCACTATTTAGTTCGCTATACTTCTTGTATACTATTTTGTATATAAAACTGTCCTCTTTTGTTGTGATATCAGAACAGCTCTTTGACTCTATCATCTCAGTATAGAGTTTGATTATATTTTTCTCTACAATCTTCTCTCTTTTTTTGTCGCCAGTCTCTCTATATATTCGTGCTAGCTTCTCTAGTGCATCTATAGTATGTTGGTTTTTGGTTCCATATATCTTTTTACTCTTTTTTATCAGCTTATTGGTGACAATCTTAGCCTTTTTGTATCTTTGTGTATCTATGTATAGTTGCGACATGCTACTCATCATTTTGTATACTAAGTATCTATTTGGCTTTTTATATTTTTTCAATTTTTTGTATACTCTATCTAAGTATTTTTGAGCTATTTTATAATTTTTTTGAGCTATATATGTATCGGCTACCATTAGCATAGATAATATATCGTTGTTGTGGCACTCTGCAACCTCTTGTGCTGCAAATCTTGCATTTTCATAATCTTTTTGTCTCATATAGATACTGTAGAGACTCTTTTTTATATCTATGATATACCTTTTGCAACTTATATTTGGTTCTTTATCACTTATCTCAAGAGATTTAGTATACAACTCTATAGCCTTTTTGTAGTCAGACTCTTTGAGACTTATTTCTGCTTTCTTGGCTAAAGTTCTAGCAAAATTCAAACTATTTAGCAGATTGTGATTTTTTGCTATTTTCTCTGCTACTTCTATAGTGAGTTTTGATGCTCTATAGTTTTTGCTTGATATATATGTTTGTGCCATATTGTTCAATGTGAGCAATATATTATAATAGTTTATGGGATTGTCCTGTTTCAATACCTCTATGCTTTCTTTGAGTACCTCTATCGCTTCATCATATTTTTTTTCATTAAATAGCTTCACACCTTTTTTGTTGAGTTTTATCCATTTGAGTGTATACTTACTTCTACTCTCATATACCTCAAAAGATATTGTCTTTAGCAACTTATTGTCTAAAAGAAAATCTACATAATATCTGCCTATACCTATCATATTTTTAAATTTGACTATGTGGTATAGGAAATTGTTATCCTTTGGGGCTATATATGATTGTGCATTTGCCACTTTTCTATTTTTTTTGTTGTACTCATACCATACAACTCTGATTTTTTTATTGTGTGGGAGATTTCTAACTCTTGCAGAGACTGCTAATTGTTTGGAGTCATTTGGTATCTCATCGACTATATCTATAGGTAGGTATCTCTCTTTGTCGATATCTTTTGATATGTGGATATCCTCTATCATTACTCTAGCAAAAAGTGTGCTGCTTGCAAACACCACACTCAAAAATACCATAATGATACTCTGTTTAACTCTTCTCATCTCCCTACTCCTCTTCATCTGTAAATCTGCCCACAAGATCATCTTTGAGATCTTTGGCATCCATGACACCATTGGCTACTTTGTTGAAGTCACCCTCTACTATGCCACTCTTGATATTCTCTACAACACCATTGATTTTTGTTTGGGGATTGTAAGTATCATCTAGTTTTTTGATAGTTTTTTTCTCTACTCTATCCATCAGAGAAAACTCTTTGGATTCTCCCTTATCGCCTTTGTCGGTAGCATATGTCTTCTCTCCGCTCTTTATTTTTGTGACCCTATTGCCATCTTTGTCATAAAACTTCTCGTCACTGTTTAGTTTGATGCCTTTGGTATGCAAGTCATGATAATCTTGTGCAGTGTCTACCGTATCTGTGGCTATACCATTGGTATGTAGATCCATCACTTTGACTATAGCTCCACTAGCTCCACCCTTCTCGGCACCCTCTATAGCTGCGTATGTATGCTCCATAGTTGTGACTATCTTGTCTCCTGTGCCTGTAGGGTCTAGCTTCGCCAATCCTTTGTTGATAGTCAACGCTGTATCTTTGATGGTTTTTACATATTTTGCTTTTTTACCTATCTCGTTAGCTTTTGCATTTTGATACTCTGCTTTGCCTTGCTCTTTGATCTGCTCGGAGTCATAATAGATCTTTTTGTATGCATTGTATATTTTCTTTGCTTTTTTTGTATCTTTGGTTTTATCTAGTTTCTTGATCCTCTTGTATGCATCATGCCACTCATCTAGTGGTGTAAATTTGTTGATAAACTTTACATTTAGCTGTTGCTGTTTTTGGAACTCTCTTCTCTTTTTGAGTTCGTTGGCTATCTTCTCATTCTCCTCTTTGTCATATCTCTTTTGTCTCTCTCTCCACTCATCTCTCTGCTTTTTGAACTCTTTTGCCAATCTTTCATTCTCTCTTCTTGTCTCATCTTCCCACCTCCTTAGGCTCTCTTGGTACTCCTCTTCGGCTCTCTTGCGACTCTCCTCCTCTTCTAACTCTTTTTGTTTTTGTTGTGCCTCTAGTTTGTCATTGTATCTTTTTCTTTTACAATATTCTTTCCACTCTTTTTGGTTTTTTAGCTCTGGGTCATTACATGGGTTTGGAAACTCTCTTTTTGGTTGCTCCTCTACGATATTTTCGGTATCTTCATGGTTTTTGGCTCTGCTATCTGGATGGCTATCTTCATACTTATCAGTAGAGGTATCCATATCTCTGCTTGTGGAGTGAGTATCATTGTCATTTTCTATTTTTGTGGTTGCACTATTGTTGTTTTGATTATCTATACCCTCTTCATCTTTCGATGTGTGGTTTGTAGATTTAGGTATATCTGGAGTATCTGTCTCGTTTGCATATTTGGTTTTGCA
>FPHC01000038.1_pt1 | contig 36647 bp, 37 predicted proteins | sample 1057211 | NCBI WGS metagenome assembly FPHC01 (sample SAMEA4473313, study PRJEB15554) | hydrothermal vent metagenome | biome: marine basaltic hydrothermal vent biome; feature: marine hydrothermal vent; material: water | place: Pacific Ocean | collected 2011-06-14/2011-07-23 | depth 1199 m
GATGGGTATGGCTGCTTCATTTTTGCCTAGTATCGTAGAGTCTGCTCAGGACTTTAGGTTTTATTTGAGGTATAGGTTTTAATATGCATTGAATTAGTGGGATTATTTCCCACTGATCTAAATACTATCAAGCTCTTCTACTCTATGCAAAAGCTCTTTTATTATATTTTGATAATATAATTTTGTACTATCTTTGCCTAGAGAGATAGTAGGCAAGCCGCTATCCGAAGCTTTTCTTATATCTATATCTATGGGTATTTGACCTAGTAGAGGTATATTGTATCTGTCTGATAGTATTTTTCCTCCATTTTCACCAAATATATTGTATCTTATGCCTGTATCTGGAGCTATAAAATAGCTCATATTCTCTATAACTCCTATGATATCTATGCCTATATCTTGATACATGGCGATAGCTCTACTAGCGTCATCCGTAGAGACAGGTTGCGGAGTAGTGATGATGATTGCTCTGCTAAGAGGTAACTCCTGAGATATTGTGAGCTGTATATCTCCAGTGCCTGGTGGCATATCTATGATGAGAAAATCCAACTCTCCCCACTCTACATCATCCAAGAACTGCTTGATGGCTGAGACTGCTACAGAGCTACGCCAAACTAATGGTGTGTCGCTATTTGGTGTGGTCAACCCAACACTCATAAGTTTTATACCAAAGTTTTCACTCGGTATTATCTTGTCCTGACTGTTCCACTTGAGTATATTGTCACTAATATTTAACATTCTTGGAGTATCTGGACCATATATATCAGCATCTAGTAGAGCGACGCTATATCCCAATTGTGCTAATGCTATAGATAGATTGACAGATATGGTACTCTTGCCTACACCCCCTTTGCCACTCGTGATAGCTATGATATTTTTGGTATCTGATATACTATTTTCTCTCATATCTCTCCTTAAATTAGGGTCAGGTGTCTACCCACTACCAGCCCTAAATACTTTAGAGATCATAGCAGTAGACAAATCTAAATACCGTGCTATTTCACCTTGTGTATAGCCATCATTTATTGCCTTGATTATAGCAGAGTTTCTTGATGCTATCCCTGTGGTGTCTGCAAAATGCTCTATAAGTGTTTTCTCTTTCGTTTGTCTGAACTCATACTCATCTTGTACTATGGGTTTTTTCTGCTGGGTCTCTAGCTCTTGTTGTTCTTTTTTGTTAAGTGGTCTCTCTAGTAGCTCTTGGATGCCTTCATAGTGGTACTCCTTTATTAGTTTGGAGTGCTTGGCACAAGATATAACGACTTGCTCTTTATTTAGTAGAGTGGCTAGTAGGGTAAAGGGGTACTCTCCTATATTGGTATAGATTTTTGCTTTAAGGGGATTGTGTTCTATGTAGCGAAAGAGTGAGTAGAGGTAAGATTCATCAGTAATATACCAAGACTTATAGCGTCCTTGCCACAAGTGTCCTGATCTTTTATATTTTTTATTGAAGTAGATAGCGTAGTTGGCATTGATTTGTCGCATAAACAAAGAGAGATTTTGTGAAGTAGTCTCTATAAGTATATGATAATGGTTATCCATCAAGCAGTAGTCATGCAGATTTACTTTGTAAGTGTTGCAGGATTTACAAAGTATCTCTAAGAACTTATTTTTATCTTCATCACTTTTATAGACATTGGAGCGTGCTACACCTCTATTTAATATATGATGAAATCCATCTAGATCTAGTCTTGGTTTTCTTGCCATGTTGCACTCCTTATCATCATAAGATTATAACTTATTTTAGCTTAAGTAGTGGGTAGACACCTGACCCTAAAAGCTTGAGGTGGCTACAGTAGAGAAGCTCTTTAGAGATTTTGAAGATGCATCAAATGAGTGCAAGCTTTGTATAGAAGCTGGACTTCTTCTCCCTACTTATGACCAATGTATGATAGCATCACATGCCTTCAATATCCTAGATGCACGCAAAGCGATCCCACAAGCTCAAAGACAAAACTACATCCTAAAGGTAAGAGAGTTATCTACGGGGTGTGCGAAGCTCTATAAAGAGCAAGAAAATGAGAGAGACAAAAGAGTTAGGATATAATTACTCAAATAAAACAAAGGATAAGCAATGAAAATGATTTTAAGAACAGCACTGTTGAGCTTCGCTCTACTTTTTCTAGTCGCTTGTAGCTCTGGAGGTAGTGGAGACAAGGTGACTACACCAACTCCACCAACCACCCCAGCTCCGTCACAACCAGGGGAAGAGCCTGTTGCACCACCAGTGGTAGTCAAGGAGAGGTCTCTTACTGTATATGTCCATGGGTATAGCAAGACTGGACACAAAAGAGTCGGCACATATGGAGCTCAAGAGGCTATAGATGCCAACGAAGAGGCTAAAAATATCGTAGGTTTCTCTACAGACTACAGAGGAGCCGATACAAATTTCGATGAGAATATCATCATCTCCACCTCATACTATGGCAATCAACCACCTGACTACTATACAGCAGAGGATATCCAAGAGATCGAGAGTGCAGAAGCAGGTATACCTCGCTATGCCGCAATAGTAGCCAAATATGCCAAACACAAAATGGTTGAGAGTGGTGCAACCAAAGTCAACTTCTTGAGTGTCAGTATGGGATCATTGGTGACTCGATACCTCGTAGAGAAAAATCTTGAAAATCTATCCGCAGAACAGCTTATAGGCAGATGGTACTCAGCAGAGGGGGTCATAGTCGGCAACTATGCCGCAAGTGATCCTGTACTAATCAGGCTCTCTAATGCCATTGATGAGGGTTCTCCAGAAGCAAAACAGATGAACTACGCATGGGTCAATGAGGCATTTGGGAGTGGATTAGTTACGACCAACCCCTACTATAGAGATATTATGGTAGGCTTTGAGAGCTCTACAAAAGATGACGACCTAGAGGGGATACTGACAAAATATCTTCTCCTCAAGGGGACATTTTATCCAAATGATGGCTACCAACTTGTCAAAGATACCCACTTTGGTATACAAATTATGAGTAATAGTGATCTCTCTCCATACTTAAGTGCAAATATAACAAATCCCAACTATCCTCTGACCCCAACACAAAGCTATTTTCATGAGAACCACACAGGACTCAAGAACAATATAGCCGCTTGGAGTCAAGCATCACTCTTTTTTAGCTCAAAGCGAAGAGTGCAAATCACATTAACACATGTGCGAGTAGATGATATCCATGAAGAAAATTCACAAATTGCTGAGATAGTCTTCGCAAGTCAAGTCTACTCACCACAACTCTACGAGACAGCAAATATCGCAGAGGCGATAGATAGAAGAGCACTTGAGAGTGGTATTTTGCCTATTCATCCCTATCAAAATAATGGTGAGACAAAGATACTCAACCAAAACCTATTTGATGCGTTTGTCAAGCCTGACGAATCACTCCTCATATTGGAAATCGATGCTTTCGAGATAGATAATAGTATCAAGTACAATATCAAAGAGGGTGGCACAGGCGACATAGAGGCGATAGGTAAAGGGCGATTTGATATCCCACTTAGCAATGGCACCTATGAAGTATCTGGTGAAAATTGGGCTGGCGAAATCAAAGTAGAGATCTTTAACTATCAATAGCATGTAGATCGATAGGGGTAGGGAAGCACTCTCCCCTCCCTCCGAACCGTGCGTGCGGTTCTCCCGCGTCAGGGCTCTCTAGTCGATAGTTTCCTCATCGGGATTGAAACGCCATAACCTAAGCTTCATTACTTGTGAAAAGATTGAGGTTAGCGAAATATGAATTGGGGTATAGTCTATGAGCATTCAATGTTGTAGAGACTGTTCAAAATTCCGTGTCGGTAACTTTTGGTGCTACAGTCTCAAACCTACACCTCCAAATATTTATCAAGCCTCCATTCAAAAAATATAGCCAACTGTGAAACAGTAAGACTCCAGTTTCTTATAGGCATAGTCCATCTCTTTGATGCATTATCGATACCTAAATAGAGTAACTTCATTAGAGAGCTTTTATTAGGAAATGCACCTTTTGTTTTAGTAAGCTTTCTAAATTGTCGGTGGACAGAATAATACCAAAAGATTTATCTGACGCACATCAGTTACATAAAGTATATTTAGATTATCAGTTAGATGATAAACATTTGTGAATAGAGTTTCAACTACTTTTGGATATAATCACGCTATTTAATCAAAACTACAATATATTGAGGGAACTACAAAGTGATGACACTAAAAGAAGCATTGACAAAGAGCAGAGAAGAGTTGATTCAACTGCGAAAAGAGCTTGAAGTAAAAGCCAAAGAGAGTGGACTCAATGCGTATATAGGTTATGAGAGTTCAGGTGAGGGTGTACCTATACTCATCAAAGACAATATCCAAGTTAAAGATTGGTCAGTTACTAGTGGCTCTAAGATACTGCAAGGGTATGTAGCACCATATGAAGCGACAGCTATTACCAATCTAAAAGCAAATGGGATGATGGCATTTGGTAGAGCAAATATGGATGAGTTTGCTATGGGTTCTACTACAGAGAGTAGCTATTATGGTGCTACTCTCAACCCTCATGATACTTCGCGAGTACCTGGTGGTTCATCTGGTGGTTCAGCTGCTGCGGTAGCTGGTGGGCTGGCTATAGCAGCATTGGGTTCGGATACAGGAGGCTCCATCAGGCAACCTGCGGCTTATTGTGGGTGTGTAGGATTTAAGCCTACATATGGAATGGTGAGTCGTTTTGGACTTGCTGCATATGCTTCATCATTGGATCAGATAGGACCTATCACTCAAAATGTAGAGGATGCAGCGATACTATATGATGCTATAGTAGGCTATGACCCTAAAGACTCTACAAGTGCAGATGTAGAGATATCCTCTATAGCTCAAAATTTGGATGCAGAGAGGAAGTTGACTATAGCAGTCATAGACAACTACATATCTCAAGCCGATGAAGATACACAAAAGGCATATAGTGATACTGTCGAACTACTCAAGAGTGCAGGACACACAATAGTTCACAAGAGTATGACAAACACCAAGTATGATATAGCCACCTACTATATAGTAGCTACAGCAGAAGCAGCTACAAATTTGGCTAGATTTGATGGTGTGAGGTATGGCAAAAGGGCAGAGAGTAAAAACTTATCTGAACTATATTACAATACAAGAAGCGAGGGGTTTGGAGAAGAGGTAAAGAGACGGATACTATTGGGCAACTTCGTACTCTCATCAGGATATTATGATGCTTACTATCTCAAAGCTCAAAAGGTGAGACACCTTATCCGTGATGAGTTTGATAAGATATTCGATGAGGCAGATCTCATACTTTCACCAGTAGCTCCTAGTGTAGCTCCAAAGATTGGCAGTATACACGATCCACTAGAGATGTATAAGAGCGATATGTATACTGTAGCCATCAATTTGGCAGGTCTACCAGCTCTTAGCCTTCCTGTGTCTAAGAGTAGTGATGGCATGCCTATAGGGTTGCAACTTATAGGTAAGGCATTTAATGAGCAGATAGTTTTCGATGGGGCAATGAGCCTAGAGCAAGCAATAAATCAGACCAAATAAAGGATATCTATGAGAATCAAACAGAGAGCATTGACCTTCGAGGATGTACTTCTAGTACCACAACACTCTACAGTACTACCAAAAGAGGTGAGTATAGAGACGAAACTTACAAAGAGAGTATCTCTAAATGTCCCTATAGTGTCGGCTGCCATGGATACAGTCACAGAGTATAGAGCTGCGATAGCTATGGCACGACTCGGTGGTATTGGGGTCATCCATAAAAATATGGATGAAGAGACACAAGCACTACAGGTCAAAAAGGTCAAAAAGAGTGAGAGTGGTATCATTATAGATCCTATATTTATAGGAGCTAAAGCTTTGGTCTCTGAGGCTGATAAGCTCATGAGTGAGTATCATATATCGGGTGTTCCTGTAGTGTCAGACGATCAGAAACTTATAGGTATTATCACAAATAGAGATATGAGATTCATCACAGATATGTCACTATCTATAGAAGATGTAATGACACCTATGCCTCTAGTGACAGCTAGTAAAGGCACTACACTAGATGAGGCTTCCAAGGTACTACAGAGGCACAAGATAGAGAAGTTGCCTATCGTAGATGATGATGATAGGCTTATAGGACTTATAACTATCAAGGATATAGAGAAAAAAGAGCAGTATCCCAATGCAAATAAAGATAGTTTTGGTCGCCTTAGAGTAGCGGCTGCTATAGGAGTAGGGCAATTAGAGCGTGCCAAGAAGTTGGTAGATGCGGGTGTAGATGTGATAGTGCTTGATTCTGCTCATGGACACTCACAAGGTATACTAGATACAGTCAAACAGATAAAAGAGTCTCTTGATGTGGATGTAATAGCTGGCAATATAGCTACAGGAGCAGCAGCACAAGATCTCATAGATGCAGGTGCAGATGCAGTCAAGGTGGGTATAGGACCTGGCTCCATATGTACTACTAGGGTGGTAGCTGGTGTAGGTGTACCACAGATATCAGCCATAGATGAAGTGGCACAGATTGCCAATAGGGCAGGTGTGCCAGTGATAGCTGATGGTGGTATCAGATACTCAGGAGATATAGCTAAAGCTCTAGCTGTAGGTGCTAGTTCTGTAATGTTAGGTTCTGCTTTGGCTGGTACACTGGAGGCTCCAGGGGATATAGTGTTGCTCAATGGACGACAGTTTAAAGAGTATAGAGGTATGGGTAGCATAGGTGCTATGAGCAAAGGTAGTACAGATAGGTATTTTCAGGAAGGGACTGCCGCAGACAAGCTAGTGCCAGAGGGTATAGAGGGTAGAGTACCATACAAAGGCAAGATAGAGATGGTGATTCATCAAATGATAGGTGGACTCAGAAGCTCTATGGGCTATTGTGGTTCTGAGTCTATACCTGCGTTTTGGGAGAAAGCGGAGTTTGTAGAGATTACTGCAGCAGGTCTCAAGGAGAGCCATGTACATGATGTCACCATCACAAAAGAGTCACCAAACTACCACTCATAAGGATATAGAATGCTAAAGCAATATCTACCTATCGTTATACTCTTTGCTATTATTGGTTGCGGTAAAGAGAGGATAGTGGATATCGCGACACCTAATGATATTTATCAAAAAGATCTATTAGTTGTGTTTCCATCTATACCAGAAGAGTTTTGTTATGCAGATAAGATGACAGAGATAATGGATGGCTTTAGCGATGAGTTGAATTTGACCAATATGCAGATGTTGTCTGTAGATAGTGCTGTAAATTGCGGCTCTTATGGATTTACAAATTGTGAGATTGTTACCACAGAGAGTGAAGATAAGAGTGGTGCTATAGCATGCATGTCAGAGCAAAATAGTAGTAGAGTTTGTCTCTATATGCTTGGTGTTGAGTATAAAGATTCCGAAGGCGATACATTTGATGAGAGTTGTATCATGGGTGCAGATAGGAGATGATCTCCATTAATTGTTGTGTGAAGTTTTGATAATATTTAAATATAACTTTATCTTTATTAAGTCTATTTTGGGTATGATTAACTATTGGATTTCTTGTAGAACCTATCGGAGATGGGGCTAAAGTTTCAATTTTGAGTTTTATAAGATATTTACTTAAAGCAAAAGGGGATAGAGTATATGGAAAAGAGTCAAGTATTAGATCATATTCGTGCCGCAAAATCTGCTCATATAAGTTGGGTTCAAAAAGCAAAACTTTTGATAGAAGGGTTTGATATAGATCAAAACTCCATACCAGTCAACTCAACAGAGTGCAAATTTGGAAAGTGGTTTTATAGTGATGCCCAAAGATTAAATAGTTTGAGAAACAATAGTTTGGAGTGTATGACAACCATAGAGAAGTTGCATTTTGAGTTGCATGATATCTATATGAATATTTTTAAACTTTACTACATGACGAGCGAAAAAGGTTTCTTTGCCAAACTATTTGGAAGTAAAAAGAAGATAACTGATGAGACCATAGAGAAGGGCAGAGAGTACTTTCGTAAACTAGAGGAGGTCTCTCAAGAGCTTATAGTGGAGATCAATAGACTTGAGAGGCGAATAATTGCTATACCTGATGATGAGATAAAAGAGTTATAGAGTAGACTTATGAGAGTAGATCTACACAATCATACCATCAGATGTAACCACGCAGATGGTAGTGTGGAGCAGTATATAGAGCGAGCTATCGAATTGGGTATAGATATATATGGGTTTAGCGAGCATGCACCTATGGATTTTGACCAAAAGTATAGATTGAGTTTTGATGAGATGGCTCTATATGAGGACGAAATCAGATATTATAAAAATAGGTATGAAGATAAGATCAAAATATTATTAGGCTATGAAGTTGACTATATTCCTAATCATATAGATCATAGAGTTCTTGACTCTAGTGTAGATTATCTTATAGGGTCTATACACTTTATAGACAAATGGGGCTTTGACAACCCTGAGTTTATAGGAGAGTATAAGAGTCGTGATATAGATACTATATGGATAGATTACTTTAGTGCTGTTGAAGATATGGCTAAGAGTGGTTTGTTTGATATAGTAGGTCACTTTGATCTCATCAAGGTATTTAACTATTTACCAAAAAAAGATATCAGGTTGCTAGCAACAAAAGCTTTGAAGGCTATCAAAAAATCAAATATGACACTAGAGATAAATAGTGCAGGATTGCGAAAACCTATAGGCGAAATATATCCATCTAAGTATCTTTTAGAAGAGGCATATAATCTAAATATTCCTATTACATTTGGCTCTGATGCACATAGTGTAGATCAGGTTGGATATGGATATGATATAGCAGTTGAGTCTGCCAAAGAGGTAGGATATAAAGAGATAAACATATATCAATGTAGGGATAAAATAGTAATTAAAATTTGATATATATAAACTACTCCTCTCTTTTTAAGAACTTTAAGATAAAATTCTATTAAAAAATATGAGAGTTTTTACTGTCTCTTGTATGATGTATAATTTTGAACAAAAGGATAGGTTTTATGAGAGTTGTATTGAGAATTTTTATGGTGATTATGATATGTAGCATATCTGTTTATGCCTTCAACTATAATTCAAATTGGGTAAATAAAGACCCTAATACCAAGAGTATAAAATCTATATTTATCAATAAAAATGGTTTGATTCAAGTGGTTGGGTCATCTTGTAGTTCTAAAAATTGTAATTGGGGTAGTGCCAACTATACGACTTTGCCAAATGGGCTAATAGCATCTTGGAAGTATAGAAAAGTTGGACATAAGGTTGTAGCTATATCTAGTATCAATGCAAATGAGATAAAGGTTGTAACCAAATATCTATATAGTAGCAGTAAAAATGATTTGACCTTAGTAGACTATTTTGTAGGTTCGTCAACAACTATATCTGCTAGAGCCACTCTACCTAAAGCACCTCAAGCTACCATGAAACCCAAAGAGCCTACACAACAAGTAACTAAAGTAGAAGCTTCACAGAGTGTAGCAGTAGCTCCTTTGGCTCCTGCGAGCCAGACAGCAGTCAACTCTAGTCACTCTAAATACTTCATAGGTAGATGGAGAGAAGATGATCCATATGCTAGGGGATTGACACGACTTGAAGTCTATCCATCTCACGGGACGCTATTTGTGCATGTGTGGGGTAGGGGTAGATGCTATCCAAAAGAGTGTAATTGGGGTAGACATAGATTGGTTCAGTCGGATGACTCATATACGACTAGATGGATGCAGGGTGATATAGATAAGACTTTGAGGCTTAGTCCTCTTGCCAAGAGTTCAGATGGTAGCTTTCAAATGTTGAGGGCAAAGATTACGAATTATTTGGAGACAGTTCAGGGTCCAAAGATAAGAAACTCATACCTTAGAAGAGTTAAATAAGACTATATTTAGGAGTATAAAATGTCACAAAAGAGAGCTATATTCACTATCTGCTTGGCTACGGTTATGCTTGGTTTTGTAGGTTGCAAAAAAAAAGATCCTAGCTATAAACCACATAGATATGTTGAGCCATACAAGCCTGTAGATACATTTGGAAAATCAGAAAACTTTAGACTAGGTGTGTATGATGGCTGTTTGACAGCAGATGGCAAATACACTAAAAATCACAACTCATTCAATACAAATTTGGATTATTACAATGGCTGGTTTGCAGGCAGAAGAAACTGCGAAGGAAGACCAGCAAAATATAGAATGTATACACCATCATAATAGAGAGCTATTAAACAAACTATTTTCCTCTATCAAGTGGTAGAGGAAGCTCTTTATGCACTCTTCTTACGCCTCTCTCTTGCTTTTCATCCATCTTTAACGATAAAATATGTAAAAATAGTCTTTTTTAGAAGTGCTATTTTAGCTTTTAAACTATTGTCATATGTCTGGGTGAGGTTGAAAGCTCACTTCCGATACTTGTATCTGAAAATAGATTTGTTTGTGTAGATGTGACTATGTTGCACAATACAAAATAAGTAAAAATAGTGTTTTTGTAAGTGATGCTTTAGCTTCAAGCTGTTGGTGTATGTGAGAGGTGAGGTTGAAACCTCACTTCCGAGATTTGTATCTGAAAATAGATTTGCTTATGTAGGTGTGACCGTGTCACACGATACAATGGTGCTACATGTATTGGTAACTGTTGCGACCTTTTGTCTATTTGTGCATATTATAATGATTTTCTTTCTCTTGCTCTCTATGCAGTGTCAATGAAATATGAAATTATCGTAGGAGAGATTACTTGTGTTGGTTTGTGATAGTTGTGAGTTGATTGGTAGTTTATCAGAAGAGGAGTGATGTAAGGGGGCTACACCACTCCAATCTCTCTAGCTTGAGAGAAAAGTATACCTAAGTGTTAATTGAAATTAAGCACCTGGTATATGTTGTCTATGCTCCACAGAGTATGTAAATGTAGGAGTTGTTAAATTCTCGATATATTTAACAAACTTACCTGTTTCAGACTCATAGATACCGATTCTACCAGTAGTCCACTCTGAAATCATTGTCCATTTACCATGGTTAGCAGGTTCTGCATGAAGCAGTCTTGGTTGAACAGGATTTTTTACCGCTTTTCCTAAATGGTCTGGCATTGGTAATATTTTCTCTTTTCCAAACTCTTTTTCATTTACAGGAACTTTTTCATGTTGAGTTGCATCCCACTCTTGGATAACTTTTTTAGTCTTAGCATCTATTAGCTGACCTTTTGTTTTTCCAACTTTGATAATCCTATCAGTCTCTAGAGTCTCTTTGTTAATCAAATGAACTTCATTATAGAATTTTGGTTTACCAAGTACACAGTCAGACCAAATCCATGGTGTATCTTCACCTGTTCCTACAAATAGTCCACCACCAGAAGTTTTGATTTTTTTAACAATTTTCCAATCTGGAGATGTCCAAATAACTACTTGACCAATATTCATACTTTGAGTAGCATTGAGTTGTTTACCCATTTTTTTATTGAACCAAGATGAACCTTGACCTGGGTGTGGCTTAGATTTTTCACCTGTATGTACTTTTGCTGCAAGTTTCATAGTCTTTTGGTCAACAATACCCATAAGATCAGATCCTTGTGAAGCAACTTGAACATATCGTCCAAAGTCTTCACCTTTGTTTTCATTGAGGAATGCATCATGGAGTACTTTACCAATATTTGGTATATCTCCAACGATTGGGAAGTCAGGTTTACTATAATCTACAATATAGACATGTCCTGCATCCTTGAGTCCAAATGAAAAATATGGTCCATAAGGAGTATCTGCAATGTAAGCTACACGACTAGGTCCAATCTGTCCATCTGTATCAACAACACGGCTTGTATCATATACTTTAAGTGGCTCTAGTGTCATAGCATCACAAAGAACTGCACCACCTGGGTTGTAGTTACCTGCCATTACATATTTGCCATCTGGAGAGACTGCTAGTCCTCTCGACTCTTGACCTACTTGAACAGTCGCAAGAGCTGGTTGTCCTGGAGCTGCTATGTCAAACATAGTTAGCTTTCCTGATCTTGAGATAGAGTAAGCATATCGTGGGTTTGCTTTGTTTGTCACTGTAACATGGACCGCAAATCCAGCTTTGTGACGGCTAAGAACTTTACCTGTAGTAGAATCGATAAAGTCAACCAAAGATGCATCTCTCTCTGTAGCAAAAGTAATATCTTTCACATTTTTTACTTCAGCACCTTTATATTTGACAGTACCATCTTTGCCCACTGGGTATTTTTTTGCCAACTCGCTAGCATCCGCTAGTTTTGTCCAAGATTTGTGAACTTCATCAAGAGTAAGTGTAAGTTCAACTGTATTTTTCCAATCCATCAGATAATCAATCATACCTGTTGCATCATCTTTTGAAAAAGTAGAGTTCCAAGCTGGCATAGCAGTATTTTCTCTACCATTTAAGATAGTCTCAGCCAACATCTCTCTATTTTTCTTTTTGAGAGCTTTTGGTCTAAGGTCGCTACCAACACCACCTTGGTGGATAGGTCCGTGACACCCTTGACACTCTTTCTCATATTTTTTAGCAAAATCCATCTTTGATGTACCTGCTGTTGCCATAGTGGCTGCTACACATGTCGCTGCTGCAACGCTCAAAAACTTATTTAACTTCATATTTTCTCCTTTTTTGTGAAGTGGACAGAGCCCACTTACATAAAATAGGTCTGATTATTCAGACTATAGCTACTACCAATTAACTGTTTAGCTTTTTTTTCTCTTGAAAATATATCCAGAACATAGGTAAAATAATTACTGTATGCAAAAAGATTGTCAAAGTCAATGGCCCTTGATTTAGCATGCCAAAAAAACTCTCATTAACATCTGTAAATGGTTCAAATAACATTTTGTATCCTCCTTATATTTGATACGGAGTTGCCTCCGTATTTAATCTATGCCTCTGCGGCAGCTTTAGATCTCTTGCCTATAGTGAGAAGGTCTAAAACAAGGTAGATGAAACCAACAAAGGTAACAACACCCATAATAGCTCTCCAAAGTTGAGCTTGTACATACCAAGGAAGCTCTTGAGCTGTAAAGAATGCATTCCAAGTAGCACCAAGCTCAGCTCTCTCTATAAGTACTTGCTCATAACCAGCTATAGTCAAAGCAACGGTCATTCCTAGTACACCAAAAGTGACCAAGAAGATTCCCATTTTTGAGTTGAATGTAGATTTCATCCTCTCTACACCATAAGCTCTCTGAATACCATAGTACATCATACCTATAAGGATAGTCGCATATGCACCAAAGAATGCTAGGTGACCATGAGCCGCTGTAAATTGCGAGCCGTGTGTATATATATTTACTTGCGGTAAAGTATGGAAAAAGCCCCATATACCAGCACCAAGGAAGTTGCCAAAAGCATTTGTCACGATCCAAGCCATAGCGGGACCATTTTTGATGACATTGCCCTCTTCACCTTTGCCGTGTGCGATTCCTTGCTCTTTACCCCAATCATAAAGGACATGTACAAACATTGCTATCAATGGAACAGGCTCTAGTGCAGAGAATAGTGCACCTATCTCCCACCAATACTCAGGTGTACCGATCCAGAAGTAGTGGTGACCTAATCCAAGGATACCAGAACCAAATAGCATAAGTACTTCGATCCATAACCACATCTCAACGATTTCTCTTTTTGCACCAATTATTTTGATCAATGCATAAGCAGCAAGTGTACCAACAAATACTTCCCAAGTAGCTTCAACCCATAGGTGTATTACCCACCACCACCAGAATTGATCCATAGAGATATTGTCTGTGAAGAACATACCAGCAAGATAGAGACCAGCAAGAGCCATTAAGTTGGCAACCATTACAGTCATAATGCCAGTTCGTTCTCCAGCCATATATGTAGCAAAAACATTCCAATAAAATGTAAGTACTACAACAACGATACCGATATCTGCCCATCTCGGAGCTTCTAGATACTCTCTACCCTCATTGATAAGCCATATTGTAGACTCTGTACCTGCTCCAACTTGAACAAAGATATATACTAGTACGACTACAGTAACAGCAGCAGTCAATACCCAAAAAGCAAGTTTACCAAGACCAATAGCAACAACTTCTTGTTTGGTCTCATCTGTAAGCATAAGGTATACAGAGCCAATCATAGCATATAGCATCCATACAACTAGTGCATTGATGTGTACCATTCTGGCGACTGAAAAGTCAAATACTTCAAATAAAAATCCAGGAACCAAAAACTGAATAGCAGCGATAAGCCCCATTACAAGTTGTGCACCAAAGAGTATAATAGCTACTCTAAAATACATCATTCCTAGTTTTTGTCCTTCATTTGTAAGTGAATTTGTTTTGATACTAGCGAGCATTTGTACCTCCTGCTTTGAATTGATCAGTAGTTTTTGAGAAGTTTCTAGGGAAACCGTTTGTATCTATACTACTCATATGCTTCAAGAATGCAACCAATCCTTGTGCTTCTTTCTCAGTGATACCGAGATTTGGCATTCTTCTTGTATGGATACCATTTTCTGATGGATGCTGTAAGAAATGAGCTATACCCTCTTCTTTTGTTGGCTTTCCAAAGAAACCCATAGCTTCCCAGTTAGGATCCAACCAAGCTTTAGTCAAGTCTGGAGCATAATAAGCACCGTTTCCTAGAAGTGTATGACAGTTCATGCAGTTCTTTGCTTGAGATGTCAATTTACCAAGATGCAGTAGTTCTGCTGCCTCTTCTGGACTCCATTTTTTACCAAAGAAAGGCTCTTCTGCTCCTATTACAGGAACTTCACTTCCTCTCTTTTTGTCATACTTGTAGTCAATGTGATAGTTGATGACAGTTGGTGCGGGGATTCTCTTCGTCACTTTATTTGTCAAATCCTCATCTGTACCCATACTGATCTGTCCAAGCGTGTCAAATGTCAACCAAATAAGCAATATTGATGCAAATCCAGTAACCCAAGCTGCTGATCGTCTCCAGAATGGAATGCTAGTCCATACTGAAACATTTTTCTTAGCCATATTTCCTCCTTAGTTTTTGATTTGTTTGACTATTCTGTCTCTTCATATCTCTTATCCGATTCAGTTATAAGATAGAAATATAAGTGAGGGATAAATAGATATGCAAACATAGTAACCATCAATACTTTAGAAGTAAAGTTATTACTATGTATCAAGATAGAAACATCATACAAAAAATATGTTTGTAATGCCCAAAACAGATATCCAACAGGCATCCATAATTTGGAAAAATATCCCATTTTAGATAGAGTGATGACGGCTGCATACCCTACACCAAAAACAAGAACAAGTGTTGACTCGATAAAGATAGGCAGAAAATCTCCCAACGCTATCTCTGGTCTAATTACTATATTTTCCATAGTTGTCTCCTTGATATCTGCTATTTACACAAGCATAGGGTATTATGACAGCTTCAAGCTTGAAAGCTATTGATATGAGTCAAGAAAATTAAAAATTTATCTAAATAAAAAGGAGATAGATTTAATTTGAGTAGATTCAGATTAAATCTATCATAAAACGAAGTATCTATTTTTCAACAATACATCTTGCGGAGTGAAAGGGTCTCTCATAGTTTGGCGATATGAAGTTGTCTCCATCCATAGACCAGTCATTTGATTTTTTGACAAGTACAGATTGTGCTACTTTTCGTTGCATTCTACTTTCGCAGATGACAACTCTATCTTGTTCAAATGCCTCTTTGACGCTCGCCATTCTATTTGTAGTGATATAGAAGTGAAAACCAATAAATATAGAGATGACTAATGTGACCCACAAAAGACCTTTTTTGAGAGAGCCTTTTCCCATGAATGGTCTAGTAGATACAAATATTGTGACAAGAACTATAATGAAACCTATGACAAGATTGCCACCCTCTAATATAAAAAACTTTTGCATATTGATAAAACCTTTGAAATTACTATTTATAATATTAGCAGAAATTATATAAACAGCTATTGATAAAAATCAAAATAGATATAAAATTCGTAGAAAATCATCGTTATCAAATAAAAATTTTGTAGAGATCATTTGGTAGATATTGATGTAAAGATAGCTAAAGAAGAAGCGATAAACAGAGCTGTATCTGAAGAGAATAGGTCATATTTTTTTGATAATAATATCTAAAATGAGTATAAAATAACAACATATGTACCCAATAGTTTGTAGCAATTAAAGTACAATTAGCGTTGTTGTTGGTATAATTCATTTAAATCATACAAAGTAGAGACCATATGACCAATATTATACTATGTGGTGGAAGTGGTACACGACTATGGCCTATTAGTCGTACACTCATGCCAAAACAATTTGTAAAGCTATTTGATGATAGCTCACTTTTTCAAATGACACTCAAGAGAAATATAGATAGTTGCGAGAGACAGCTAATAGTATCTAATGCAGAGCAGTACTTTTTGGCTGTAGATCAGATGGAGGAGTTGGGTGTAGATACTGCAAGCAGTAATAGTACATTTCTCCTAGAGCCAGTAGGACGAAATACAGCCCCTGCGATAGCGTTGGCTTGTTTCGCACTAGATAGTGATGAGATAGTACTTGTGACACCATCAGATCATCTCATAAAAGATACTTTATCATATGATGAAGTTGTCAAAAAGGCTATCACACTAGCTTCCAAAGATTATCTTGTGACATTTGGTATCACTCCAGAGTTTGCAGATACAGGTTTTGGATATATAGAAGCCGATGGTGAAGATGTTACTGCATTTAGGGAGAAGCCAGACCGAGATACAGCACAGTCATATGTAGATGCAGGAAATTATTATTGGAATAGTGGTATGTTCTGTTTCAAGGCAGGTGTCTTTCTAGAAGAGTTGCAAAAGTATGCACCTGAGATATATGATAGTTCAAAAAAAGCATTTTACAATGCAGATAACTCCTCTATGATCCGCATCAGCCATGATGATATGGCATCTATACCCGAAGATAGTATAGACTATGCAGTGATGGAGAGAAGCGATCGTGTCAAAGTAGTGGCTAGTAGTATAGGATGGAGTGATTTAGGTAGCTTTGATGCATTGGCAGAGGAGTTTTCTACAGATGAGAGTGGCAATACAGTAGATGAGAATCTCATAGCACTAGGGGCAAAAGATAACTTTGTATACTCCAGTGGCAGGATGGTGACACTAGCTGGTGTAGATGATCTCATAGTGGTAGATACTCCAGATGCACTATTGGTGACAAAGAGAGGAAACTCACAAAAGATCAAAGAGATAGTAGCAGAGCTAAAGGGTCGAGAGACAGAGCTTCCACATATACACTTGACGGCACATCGTCCTTGGGGTACATATACAGTACTAGAGGAGAGTAAGAACTATAAGATTAAACGAATAGTTGTAAAGCCAGGCAAGAGACTCTCGTTGCAAAAACATTATCATCGTAGCGAACACTGGATAGTGGTAAGTGGTACTGCGAAGGTGACACTAGGGGATAGAGAGATTACTCTTAGACCAAATGAGTCTACATATATACCAATAGGCGAGACTCATAGATTGGAAAATCCAGGCAAGATAGATGTAGTATTGATAGAGGCACAGGTGGGGTCATACCTAGGAGAGGATGATATAGTCCGTCTCAAGGATGATTATGAACGGATATAGATGAGAAATATACTCTATGCTGTGTGGAGCTATAGATATTTTATTGTCTCCTCTATCAAAACAGATTTTAAATCTCGTTTTGCCAGAAGTAAATTGGGTTTCATATGGATGATACTGCATCCATTGGCACAAGTACTTATATATGCTCTTATATTATCGGCCATTATAAGTTCTAAATTACCTGGAATAGATAGTCAATATGCTTATGCAATATATCTACTTGCTGGCATGGTAGGGTGGACACTATTTGCGGAGATAGTTGGCAGGTCACTCAATATCTTTATAGACAATGCAAATCTTATCAAAAAGATGGCATTTCCTAAAATGACTCTACCATTTATTGTGGTGGGTACTGCTCTTGTAAACTTCCTGCTACTCTTTATCACTATGTTTGTAGTGTTTGGTATCTTGGGACATGTGGCACTATCTGCTATCGTATGGTTGCCACTTCTTATTGTTATTACTCTAGGTCTTGCAGTAGGTATAGGTCTGTCACTTGGTACTATAAATGTATTTTTGAGAGATGTAGGACAGATAATGACTATAGTTTTGCAGTTTTGGTTTTGGCTCACTCCAGTAGTCTATACGATATCCATAGTGCCAGAGAAGTATCATACTCTACTATATCTCAATCCTATGGTAGGGGTGATAGAGGGGTATCATAGTGTACTTGTATATGACAAAGCACCAGATTTTACTCTACTGATATATCCATCTATAGTTGCTATCTCTACATTGGCATTAGCATTTTTTATATTTAAGAGAGCAAATGCTGATATGGCGGATCTGTTATGAAAAATGTATTGAAAGTTTCAAACCTTAGTAAAACATATCGAAATTATGGTAGTGAATGGAAGAGGATACTCTCGTGGTTTGGTTTTGGTTTTAAACCTATAGAGGAGCATACTGTACTCCATGATGTAAGTTTTGAGATACCTAGAGGTGAAGCCATAGGTATAGTCGGACATAATGGGGCTGGCAAATCTACACTTCTCAAGATTATTACAGGTACACTTCGCTCTAGTAGTGGCACTGTAGAGTTAAATGGTAGGATATCTGCTATATTGGAGTTGGGTATGGGGTTTCATCCAGATTTGACAGGTAGACAAAATGTATACCACTCAGCAGGTATCATGGGCTTTACGCGAAGTCAAATAGATAGCGTCATAGATGATATAGAGAAGTTCGCAGAGATAGGCGACTACTTTGATCAGCCAGTGAGACTATATAGTAGTGGTATGCAGGTGAGAGTAGCCTTTAGCATAGCAACGATCTATAGACCCGATATCTTGATAGTAGATGAGGCTCTCTCTGTAGGTGATGCCTACTTCCAACACAAGAGCTTCGATAGGATTAGAGATCTGCAAGAGAGTGGCACTACTCTTCTCATAGTCTCTCATGACAAGAGTGCTATTCAAGCTATATGTAGTAGAGCTATATTGCTGGAAAAGGGGAGAGTTGTCAAAGATGGCAAGCCTGAAGAGGTGATGGACTACTACAATGCACTCATAGCCCAAAGAGAAAACAAAACCGTAGTCCAGAGAGAGAAAGATGGTAAAGTGGAGACTATCTCTGGTAGTAAAGAGGCTACAGTAGAGAAGATAGAGCTACTCAATAGTGTTGGTGAGAGAGTGGAGGTGATAGGTGTAGGTGAAGCTGTAGTGCTAGATATTACCGTCAAAATCCACAAAGATATAGATAGACTCATCTTGGGTTACGGTATCAAAGATCGACTAGGACAAGTGATGTATGGTACAAACACTTGGCATACAGATCAGCCATTGGAGGATTTGAAAGCAGGTGAGATATATAGATATCGACTATCTTTTGATGCCAATTTTGGTGTGGGTAGCTACTCTATACAGACAGCACTACACCAAAGAGAGTCGGCAGCAGGTGGACTCAACTACGAGTGGCGAGATTTGGCACTACTCTTTAGTGTAATAAATAGAGATAAACACTTCTTCGTGGGTACAAACTGGAATGAGCCTACTGTAGATATAGTAAAGAGTTGATTGGCAAATGAATTCAAGTGGTATAAATGCACTTCAAACACCATTGCAATTTAGGGTATTATATAGACTCTATAGAAAAATAGATCCTATATTGAAAAAAATACCATTTCTCAATGAAGAGAAGCTTTTTCTCTCTATTGTGCAGTGGGAGGTGGAAAATCATAAGTCTCATATCGATACAAGTTGCAAAAAGTTGGAAGATTTAAAAGTCAGAGACTTTAAATTAGATAGATTGGAAGAGAAAAAAGAGAGATATACCATCTCGACTCCATCTAAACTACAGTTTGTATTTATAAGTATAGATATTGACAATATCATAGGAACTATAGATGCCATAGATAGATATATAGATTTTGTAGATAGCTATATCATAGTCACAAGGGCAGATATGGTAGATAGCTTCAATAGTATAGAGTCGATACATGAAATAGTGGTAATTGATGAGAGTAGTATACTGGAGGATATAAACAATTTCAAAGATATGGATCACCAGAGTAAAAATTGGATATTGAGAGCATCTCTGCTTAAGATAAAAATATTGCAAGAGCAGTTTGTAATGCTTGATGACGACAATAGACCTTTGAGAGATATATCTATAGAGCACTATATTGAAGATGGTAAATATCAATGCTACTACTATTATGATTTGGATAGATGGTACAGCTACTCTACAGAGTATGATTTGGGGCAACATAACACAAGAGAGTTGCTATCGTACGAAGGTTTTGAGCGACTCTCATACTCTTCACATAAGCCACAGATTATAGATAAAAGGATCTTTCAAGAGGTAGTGGATAGATACTATCACTTGGCAGAGACGATAGCTATAGATGAGTGGAGTATATATTTTAACTATGCCACTTATAGGTATCCAGAGCTATTTGAAAAGAGAGTATTTGATGTGCTTAACTGGCCAGATCATCCAAGTAGATGGGAGTTGGTCTATGAGCCAAAAGAGTACAATTTTGAAAACTATTACCCTCATGTATATAAAACAGGTATATTTGCTAATGGTGAAAATTTAACTCTTGATGAGAAGATAGCACTCAAACAAAAAGAGTATGAGCCATACAGAAAAGTTTTGATGCTAGCAAAAGATGCAAAATTCTCTAATAGATATGATAAGTTTCGTCACCACTGTATGAAATTTGTACATAATAAGGAGAAGATCTATATATACAATATGCCTACATATCTGCATGCACCTCAAGGCTCAATAGTCAAGATATTGTTAGATTATAAAAGTAGCGATATATTGAGTGATGATATCAAAATGACCTATAGAATAAATGGTGATTTTTGGCTATCTGCTGCTATCCATGCACCTAAGAGCATTGATTTTAGAGGCAAGGTGTATGTGATGATACATCTTGTTGATGTGCCTAGCGGATTTTACAATCTACTGATGGATATTACATTTGATGGTATAGAGAGCTACGGTGGTAATTCACCATACTTGGTAAAGTTATCTGTGAAGTGATATAGCTTTCATAATCTTTTTATATATATTTTGATATAACTTCACCAATATTAAAGATAAGGAATAGTATGTCATACGCTATAGAGTCATTTGATCCAGAGATATATGAAGCGATAGAAGCGGAGCTAGTGAGAGAGACAGATCATCTTGAGATGATAGCTAGTGAAAATTTCACTTTCCCAGAGGTGATGGAGGCTATGGGTTCTGTATTTACCAACAAATATGCAGAGGGTTATCCATACAAAAGATATTATGGTGGATGTGAGTTTGCTGACAAAGTAGAGCAGATAGCGATAGATAGAGCTTGTCAACTATTTGAGTGCAACTATGCCAATGTCCAGCCACACTCAGGCAGTCAAGCCAATGGTGCAGTATATGCAGCACTTATCAAGGCAGGTGACAAGATATTAGGTATGGATCTCAGCCATGGAGGACACCTTACTCATGGTAGCAAACCGAGCTTCTCTGGCAAAAACTATCATAGCTTCACATATGGCGTAGAGCTAGATGGTCGCATCAATTATGATAGAGTGATGGATATAGCCAAAATAGTACAACCAAAGATTATAGTATGTGGTGCTTCTGCATATGCTAGAGAGATAGACTTCAAAAAGTTTAGAGAGATAGCTGATGAGGTTGGTGCTATACTCTTCGCTGATGTGGCACATATAGCAGGATTGGTGGTAGCAGGTGAACATCCTAGTCCATTCCCTTATGCTGATGTAGTGACTACTACTACCCATAAGACTCTAGCAGGTCCTAGGGGCGGTTTGATTTTGACCAATGATGAAGATATAGCCAAGAAGATTAACTCTGCTATATTTCCAGGGTTGCAAGGTGGTCCATTAGTTCATGTCATAGCAGCTAAAGCTGTAGGCTTCAAACACAACTTAGCTCCAGAGTGGAGAGAGTATGCAAAGCAGGTCAAGTTAAATGCTTCCAAGCTAGCAGAAGTACTTATAGCTAGAGGATATGATGTGGTTTCTGGCGGTACAGACAACCACCTCATTTTGGTCTCCTTCCTTGATAAAGAGTTTTCTGGTAAAGATGCCGATGCCGCCCTAGGTGCAGCAGGTATCACAGTGAACAAAAATACAGTTCCAGGTGAGACTCGTAGCCCTTTTGTAACATCAGGTATTCGTATAGGTTCGCCTGCACTCACCAGAAGAGGAATGAAAGAGGCAGAGTTTGAGATCATAGCCAACAAGATAGCAGATGTGTTAGATGATGTAGATAATGCACAATTGCATGCTACTATCAAGGATGAGATGAGAGATTTGGCACGAAATTTCATCATATATGATAAAGCCATCTACTAAGGAGATACTATTACTCTCTTTGGTTTGGAGATAGATACTCAATACTACTTCGTAAAGAGAAGTACTATAGTCGATAAGATTACATTTAACCATCGAACTCTCTATGCGAAGTTTGAGCGAATAGATGAACCGCTCAATGATACTCTCATATCTCAACACTTAGATAGAGAGTATACGATAGCTATACCGCTACTAGAAGATGAAAAGAGCAACTATCTGCTTATAGAGTATAGGGGTTTAAATCCATCAAAATTTTACCATTTGAGTAGATATGTTATAAGTAATTTATCGTTAAATACTCCCATATATCTACAAGGTAAAAAAGAGAACTATATCCAACTCTATATATCTGTAGATAATCTGCATATCAAAGAGGCAGAAGATATACTGAAGAGTATATCCGATCAATTGTCTAGTAGGCTAACAAAAGAGTGGAGACTGTTTCCAGATAGTTCACTACCACCATCCTACAATATAGCTACACTACCTTATGGGGTCTATAGTTAAAAATGCCCAAAGTATTTTCTCTCCATCTGCAAATATTGACAGATATCTACTTTAAGCTATTTATACAATCCTATTTGCAATTTGAGTCAAATTAAACAGTAAATAACCTTTTTTTGATAGAATACCTTAATTTATTTTTCAAGGTTTGTTATGTTTGGTATGGGTTTTACTGAGATATTGTTGATTGCTATAGTTGCTATACTCTTTCTCGGTCCAGAGAAATTACCTGATGCTATGGTAAGTATCGCTAAATTTATAAAAGGTGTCAAAAGAGCTGTAAGCGATGCGAAGAATAGTCTCGAAGAGGAGATAAAAATCTCTGACCTCAAAGAGGAGGCATTGGGCTACAAAAAGCAGTTGGATGAAGCTAGTAGTGAACTTCAAAGTTTTAAAAATATAGGCATCAATCCTATAGATGAGATAAATGAAGCTATCAGTAGTGCTAGTGATACGCTATCGGGTATAGATGGTGACAATAGTACTCAGACAGTTACTCAGGTAGAGCCTAAAAAAGAGAGTGTTACATTCAAAAAGAAGAAAAAAGAGAAACAAAAATCAAATAGTAAAGGTGGAGAGGCATAATGTTTGAGGATATCAAGCCACATCTCGTAGAGCTAAGAAAGAGATTGGGCATATCTGTTGCATCTGTTTTTGTCATGTTTGTATTGGCATTTATAGTCCATCAGGGGATACTGGAGTGGATTACAGAGCCACTCAATGAAGCTTTGGCACAAGTAGGCAAGATATCCCAAAAAGCCGCAGAGGGAATGATTACAACACATCAGGTGGGTGGTGCATTTTTTGTAGCCTTAAAGGTCTCTTTCTTTGCTGGATTGTTAGCTGCTCTACCTATAGTCCTATATCAACTATGGCTATTTGTAGCACCAGGTCTCTATGATAATGAGAAGAAGATGGTGATACCATTTGTGGTTGGTGGTTCACTTATGTTTTTTATGGGTGTCCTTTTTGCCTATTATGTTGTGACACCATTTGGATTCCAATTTCTTATAACTTTTGGCTCTTTTCTCTATACACCTCTTATCAATATAGAGGATTATGTAGGCTTCTTTACCAAGATAATGTTTGGATTTGGTATAGCTTTTGAGTTGCCTGTATTTGCATATTTTTTAGCCCTTTTAGGCATAGTAAACGATCAAAATATGAAAGATTTTTTCAAATATGCTATCATCATAATATTTGTAGTAGCTGCACTATTGACACCACCTGATGTATTGACTCAGCTACTTATGGCAGGACCACTAGTGTTGCTGTATGGACTATCCATACTCATAGTTCGTTCAGTCAATCCTGCTAAAGTACAAGAAGAGGATTAGAGTAGCTTTTATATGTATAGAGATGTAGACAAGGAGTTGATGACAGCTAGTTATGATTATCATCTCCCCAAAGAGCAGATAGCTAGCGAACCTCTCTATCCTAGAGATAGTGCAAAACTCTTAGTCTATGATAGGGGTAATGATACTGTAGTGCATACAAACTTCTCTGAGCTATTGGAGTTTTTGCCGCTTGGGATATCTGTTGTAGTTAATGACACTAAAGTTATAAAGGCTAGAGTATTTGGCTTCAAATCAACTGGTGGCAAAGTGGAGATGCTTTTCAATAAACCCATAGATGCATATGAGTCATTGGTTTTTGTCAAGGGAAGAGTAAAGATAGGTACTGTTATTAAGTTTGATCACAATCTAACTGCTACTGTTTTGAGGCTAAATAGTGATGGTTCTAGAGTGGTTAGGTTTGATCATGATGGTAAGCATGTCAGATTTGAAGAGCTTGTATTGATACTAGATGAGATAGGTCATATCCCACTACCACCATATATAGATAGAGAAGATAATGAAGAGGATGAGAGAGATTATCAGACTCTGTTTGCCAAAAATGCAGGTGCAGTAGCTGCTCCTACCGCATCTTTGCATTTTACGCATGATCTCTTTAGTAGATTGGAAAATAGATATCAGGTAGAGAGGATTACACTGCATGTTGGTGCAGGAACATTCAAGCCTGTAGAGGCAGAGCAGATATTGGATCACCCTATGCACTCAGAGTATTTCTCTATCCCAGATACCACGGCAAATCTACTTGATAGTAATAAAAAAGTGTTGGCTATAGGTACAACTGTCACAAGAACTATAGAGTATTATCATAGAACTAAAAAGAGAGATGGCGAGTGTGATCTATTTCTAAATCCACTCAATCTACCACAAAGAGTAGACTATCTATTGACAAACTTCCATCTGCCTAAAAGTACTCTCATAATGCTTGTTAGCTCATTTATAGGCAGAGAAAAGACTTTGGAGTTGTATAGCGAAGCTATATCACATGACTATCGTTTCTTTAGTTATGGTGATGCTATGTTGATAGTATAAATTTTTTACAGGAGAGATAATGGAGTATTATAGTTGGATATTGGCATTTCATGTCATGAGTTTTATGAGTTGGATGGCGATGCTTTTTTATCAGCCAAGACTCTATGTATACCATAGAGAGCATGCTGACAATAGTGGTTTTGTTGAGGTAGTGAAGATACAGGAGTATAAGCTGTATAAATATATAGGATTGCCTGCCATGTGGGCAACTATAGTGAGTGGTGGTGCCATGATATATCTAATACCAGCAATGCTCGATACCAAATGGCTTATAGTTAAACTGATATTTGCATCTATAATGATTGCATATAGTTTTTCGTTGGAGATTATTAGGGTTAAGTTGATAAAAGATCCATACTATAAGAGTGGTAAGTTTTTTAGGTTTTATAATGAAGTACCTACTATACTTATGATTGTAATAGTTATAATGGTAGTTTTGAAACCAATGTAGTTATTTTTTTACCATATGAAGCAAATAGATTTTTTATTTAATAATAGTCTGTTATAATCTTAGGTTAGAGGTGCTAAGTGCCTAAAAATATCATAAACACAAACACAAGGAGTGAAAAGTGGAACTTCCAAATATTTCAATACCAAAGGCTGTCCTAGATTATATACCTATGGATCAAATACCACCATTGATGCATCCACCATTGGTACATTTCGCTATCGTACTACCTATAATAATCGTTCTTTTAGAGCTTGCAAATGTTATCTTAAAGAGTGGAGCTACTCCAGAAGTGCCTAAAGGCAAAGGTGTGAGTACACTTTCATTTTTATTGATTCTTGTAATGGTTGTTATATTTGTTGGTGCATATGCATCAGGAAGCGTAGATGGCAAAGCCGCTTGGAGTGAGCTAAGCGAAGTAGGACAGAGTGGGCTAAAAGAGCATAAGTTGTTGGGTACATATTTGGTATTTGCATCTTTGGCTCTTTTGGTTTTCAAGCTTATCGCACTCATATCGGGCAAAATTGGAAGGATTATCCTACTGGTGGTAGCTATCGCCTTTGCAGGTGTTGCACTCAAGCAAGGTAAAGAGGGTGGAGAGTTAGTCTACACACATGGTGCAAATGTAAAAGCCCTAAAGGATTGTAGTGATAAGGCATTTGACCTACAAGATGAAATAGAAGATCTAAAAGAGAATGTGAGTGATTTAAAAAATGTTAAAGTCCCTGCAAAAGCAGAGACAAAAGCTCAAGCTCAAGCCCAGATAGAAGAGGTTGCCTCAAAAGAGAAGTTTGAAGCAAAAGTAAAGAGTGCAGAGTTTCAGAAAGAGGCAAAAACTGATGTAGAGTCTACACCACCAGCAACAGAGGTAAAAGAGGCTGAGACAAAAGTGGAGGAAGCTACACACCAAGAGGCAGTTGAAGCAAAAGAGAAGAGTGCAGAGTTTCAAGCAGAGGCAAAAACTGATGTAGAGTCTACACCACCAGCAACAGAGGTAAAAGAGGCTGAAGCAAAAGTGGAGGAAGCTACACACCAAGAGGCAGTTGAAGCAAAAGAGAAGAGTGAAAAGTTTCAAGCAGAGGCAAAGAGCGATGCAAAAGTAGAGACACTACCTGTAGCTGAGTAGAGTTTTTATAAAACTTCAATAATAGCGATTTACTCTCTAGATTTTGAGTAGGTAAGTCGCTTGATCTATTTTAACCCTATATAGAAAAACAAATTTCAAATAAATATTTACTTTAATAGTCTCTCAATTTCAGATAAAAAATAGTTAACCTTAAATGGCTTGCCTACTAGGGCATCTGCACCTACCTCTTTGGCCTTGTTCGATAGTGCATTGTTTGTGGCAGAGAGTAGCATCACTGGTATATGGGCTGTGATATGATCTTGCTTTAGTTTTTTGCATAGATCTATGCCGTTGATACCATCCATCACTATGTCCAAGACTATAAGGTCGGGTAGCTCTTCTGTAAGTGACTCAAGAGCCTCTTTGCCGTTTAATGCTACGCTCAACTCATATTTGTCACCCAATACACTCAAAAGTAGTGTAATGCTCGCTTCGTTGTCATCAACGATTAAAACTTTTTTCATAATATCTCCTCAATGGCTTTTATAGCACTTTTAAATTGGTACTGTTTTAGTGAATTTGTAATAGTGTTTAGCTGACTGCTATACTCGTCTGGCCACTCATAACTCTCTAGCTCTAGTGCTAATTTTTTGCAAACCAATGCTCTTCTCTTCTTTGCTTGTAGATATATCTCTGCTAGTAGTTCACTCAATTTTGTATTGGTGATAAGGTCTCTATCTTGTAGAGTACTCTTCTCTTTCTCTATAAATATATCTATAGAGTTTACAACATGTTTGAAAGTATCCTTGTAGCTATCAAGAAGTATTTCGAAGTTATCATCACTATTTTTAAGTGCAGACTCAAACAGTACTATAATGTTAAATAGATTTGTGGCACCTATATTGCCTGCTGTTCCTTTGACATTATGTAGTAGCTTTGATGCTTTATCGAACTCCCTTAACTCTATTAGCCGTTCCAATTTTTCAGGAGAGTTTCTGAACATATTGATAAAATCAAACAGTACATTTTTGTATAGCTCTACACTACCACCAGTACGAATAATACCCTCATCAGTATTTAACTCTTTTAATTTTTTCTCTCTTTTTGGTATATCCTGAACTCTCTGTTTTGTTATAGTTTTATCGACATCGTATGCACTAATCTTTGGTTTGATATATTTTATTAAATTGTTATATAGCTTTGATATATCTATAGGTTTTGTCATATGCTCTTGCATACCAAGCTCTTTGGCTTTCGATATATCCCTTTGTGCATCATTGGCAGTTAGTGCAATAATAGGTATATTATCATACCTATCACTGTTTCGTATATGCGTGGTGGCTTCATAGCCATCCATTATCGGCATATTTATATCCATCAGTATCATCTCTATATCATCATATATTGCCAACTGTTCAAGAGCCTCTTTACCATTATTTGCCACTATGACCTCTATACCTGTATCCTCCAGAAGCCCTAGCACTACTGTTTGGTTGATTATATTATCTTCTACGAGGAGTATGCGACTTCCTTGCAGTACTAATATGTCATTTTTTGTGACCATGTCAAGATTTTGAATTAGATTTAGATTGTCTTTATATAGCTCTAGTATCATATCGAAAATCATCTGCTGACTAAATGGTTTTTTCAGTATGGAGCTGATATATATATCATTGAATATCTTATTTTTAACGTCATCTGTTCGGTTGTCCATCATCACTATCTTTACAGAAGGAGTTCTCTGCACAATCTCTCTTTTGCATAGAGTCATTATCATTTTGTCGATAAAAATGATATCAAAAGAGTTCTCTTTTATCAATATATTTGCATCCTCTATGTTTGATGCACAAAATACTGTATATTGGAAGTATTTCAATATGTCACCAAGTTTTGATGATGACTCTACATCACTATCAACTATCAGCACTCTCTTTGTCATTAATGATTGTGATGGGAGATGGTAGCTTCTTTCGTTAGACAATCCTGCATCTATCTCAAATATAAACCGACTCCCTATACCATATCTGCTCTCTACACGAATAGTGCCACCCATAAGTTGAACTAATTTTTTACATATTACGAGACCCAATCCAGAGCCACCAATCTTACCACCTGTGGTATCGTCTATTTTAACGAATGGTTTAAATAGTACACCTATCTGATCATCAGTTAAGCCTATACCTGTATCTACTACTTCAAATCTCAGTAGCTCTTTTTTCTCTTCTATATGAATTAGCTTGACATGTAGTGCAACTTCACCGCTATCAGTGAATTTTACAGCATTATCTACAAGGTTTCTGATAACTTGTGTAAGACGAAGAGGGTCACCCTTTATGAGATTGGGTATGTTTTTATCTACATTGAATGATAGATCTAGACCTTTGTCATCGACTCTAGTTTTAATCTCTTTGGATATATTGTCTAATATAGTATTTATACTAAATTCTATATATTCCAACTCTATATCACCAGACTCTATCTTGGAAAAGTCTAAGATGTCATTGATAGTATTTAAGAGTATATCTCCAGATAATTTAATCTTATTTAGATAATCATACTGTTTTTTGTCTAGCTGACTCTCAAGCAATATATGGCTAAAGCCCATAATAGCATTCATAGGTGTGCGAAGTTCGTGGGATATATTTGCGAAAAAGTTATCCTTTGCTCTATTTGCCAACTCTACCTCTCTCAAAGCATCTTCAAGTTTTTGTCTATTCTCTATCTCTATCTTCTCATTGTATACCTTTTTTGATGCACCATATAGAGCTTGAAATATCTGTTTGGATCTAAACGGTTTGGATAGAAAATAGTTGATGCCTAGGTTTATGAGCTTGAGAAGATATTCATTATCATTGTGTGCAGATAACACGATGATAGTCTGGTGTGGACGAACCTCTAGTATCTTTTCGCTCATCTCCAATCCATCAATATTTGGCATTCGTATATCAGTGATGACAATATCAGGATAGTCGCCAAATATTTTTTTGTAACTTAAGTATTTTTGTAATCCCTCTGCACCATCCTCTGCTACGAGAACTTTCTGAAAAAAATCCTCCAACAACTCTACTGTATGTCCTCTTACGGTTGGATCATCCTCTACATATAGAATGGTTAAACTGCTGCTATAATTTAATATCTCTTTTATATCTATTGCCATAATAAAAAGTATACCATAAGATTGGCTCAAAAAGATTAGACTTTTTGTAAAACTCTATATTTTGTAAATAATATTTGCTATATGATAAACAATATATTGTTTTGCAAAAAACTCTATGATTATTATGAGTAATATTTATTTTTTTTAGATATCATTTATATAAAAATCCAAGAAAAGAGTATAGATGAAGATATTGAAACTATTATTGCTGTTGTTGGTTCTTTTCGTAACATCTTATGCGGAAGACAAAATCTCTTTGGCAAAAAAAGAGATAAGTTTTTCAAAAGAACACCCTACTGTAGCATTGAGAAGTGATGAGAACGGATCGCTTGATACTACAGATAAGGCTATATCGACCACAAACAAAGAGAGAGCTGAAGAGAGAAAAAATGATTGTATATCCGTAAAGCATGATCAGCAGTTTAGTGAAGAGTTTTTTTGGTATATTGTGATAGCTGTGATTTTATTGGTACTCTTTTCTGTATTTCGTCAATTTATACTTAATAGATATAACAAAAAGCTTGAAGAGAAGGTGTTGAAAAAAGTTGAAGAGCTTCGAGAGAAAGATGAGCTACTATTTCAAAAGTATCGCATGGCAGCTATGGGCGAAATGTTGAGTATGATTGCACATCAATGGAGGCAACCGTTGGGGGCCATCAGTAGTGCCATTATGAGTATTGATGTCAAGTTGGCAAGTGGAAAGTTTGATTTAGAAGATAGAGATAGTCGCAATGAATTTATGGATTTTTTAGAGAAGAAACATAACAGTATCAACGATTATGTACACTATCTATCGGAGACTACAGATGATTTTAGAAATTTTTTCAACCCAAATAGAGATAAAGAGGAGACACCTCTTACAAAACCAATTGTCAATGCTCTCAATATATTACAAAATTTCTTAGAGAAGCATAATATAAGTATAATAAAAGATTTTCAAATAGATGATCACTATCTACTCTACCAAAATGAGATAATGCAAGTGATTATAAGTATGCTTAAAAATAGTGAAGAGAACTTCTCGATCAATGAGACTAAAGATCCTACCATAGTACTTAGGACATATAGAGAGGAGAACTACTATGTTATCTCCATATGTGACAATGGTGGTGGTGTGCCAGATGAGATCAAAGAGAAGATATTTGAGCCATACTTTAGTACCAAAAAGGCAAAAAATGGTACAGGTTTAGGGTTATATATGTCGAAAATCATGATAGAGGATCATCATGGAGGCACTCTGAGTGTAGAGAATATTGATGGTGGAGCTTGTTTCTATATCAAATTTAACTCCCCTCTGTCTCATCAATAAATTTGGCTATAGCCTCTGCACCTATGATGCTTCCTTGGTCGTTGAGGTGTGACCTATCTGCGAAGTATTTGTCTTTTAGGTGAAGCTTTGTGTGTAGACTAAAGAAGTGACCGCCATTCTCTTTCATTATCTTGCTAATCTTCTCTGGAAAGCTCTTCATTAATATTTGTATATGTTCGTATCTATCGACAAGTGGTTGTCTGTATGGTTGCTGCACAAAATAGAATTTAACTCCTTTGGGTTTTGAGTAGAGCCATGCGGTATTGACCATCTACTTCTTATTATATCTTTGCCATATATATGTAGGGGTACACTACCTGTACTATCAAATCCTAGATAGGTAAATTTGTTGCTTTGCCCATGCTTCTCCTGCCACTCCTTCTCTCTATTGTAACAAAAGTATAAGTTTTTACAAGCTTTAAACATAAGTTTTGCATACTCAAATATATTTAGTTCATGTCGCATATATCTAATGAGAAGCTTTGGATCATAGTCATGAAATTTTGATGGATATGGGAAGTCGGAGAATTGTGCTGAGTATATAACTCTTTTTAGATTGGGAAAAGCATCAGTCAATAGAAGTAACTGCTCCACTTGAAATGCACTAGATTCGTAAACAGATAGATTTAGTACATGATTTGCCTTAGTTGAAGCCTTCTCTAAGTATGCACCTTGTACATCATTGAGTCCTATAGATGAGCCTACTATAATGGTATCTACCTTGTCTGGGTCTATGTGTTCTCTGATAAACTTGATCTTGGCATCAAACGATATACGATTAGTTATTGCTATAGGGTAATTGGTAGAGAAGTGATATACATACGATAGAGCCAATAGCAATATAGCGGCAAATACAATAAATAGGTTTCTTACATAGTTTCGGTACTTCTTCATACAAATTTCCTAAAAATTAAAATAGATAAATTCACTCTTTCTATGCAGTATAAATATAGCCAAAGAGAATATAATGGTGAGAGTGAAATAGTATATATTTGGCTTAAATGAAGCTCTAAGCTGCATAGAGTTTTTGAAAAATAGTGTCACGACAAAAGCACCAATCAGCCACCATCCTATATATATATCGTAAGCAAATAGTTTTGACCAATCTCCTAGTGTGATACCACTACTCTTAATAGATTCAAAGTAGTTTGATATAGATGATGGTAGTATCAGATCACCTATAAACATCCCTTTCAATACTTTGATAGCATGGTGAAAGTTTATGGCTCTGAAAAATATCCAAGTGATATTGACAAAGTTGAATGTGATAAACCAAGCTAGTAATATAGGTATCTTAAATCCTATCTTTTGCCAAACTCTATGTATCACTATAGCTATGCCATGCATAGCTCCCCAAGCTACAAATGTCCACCCTGCACCATGCCATATGCCGCCTAGTAGAAAAGTGATAAATAGGTTGAGATTTGTTCTAAGCAGACCTTTGCGGTTGCCACCTAGCGGTATATATAGATAGTCGCGAAGAAATCTAGATAGTGTAATGTGCCATCTGTGCCAAAAGTCTTGTATAGTTGTAGCTTTATATGGTGAATTGAAGTTGATAGGTAATTTTATATTGAAAAGTAGTGCTGCCCCTATAGCCATATCTGTATATCCACTAAAGTCAAAGTAGAGTTGAAAAGTATAGCTTAGTGATGTTGCCCAAGCCTCTAGCATATTGAGTTGTGTAGCTACATCGAAACCTTTGGTGGCAAATATAGCAAGGCTATCAGCTATCACTACCTTTTTGAAGAGACCCATAGAGAAGACAAATAGCCCAAGTGCTATATTGTGATAGTTTTTTATTTTGTTGCCTACTTTTGCAAATTGTGGCATCATCTCTGAATGGTGTACTATGGGACCTGCTATGAGTTGTGGAAAGAATGTGACAAATAGAGAGTAGTTGAGGATATTGTACTCTTTTGTCTCTCCTCTATAGCTATCTACGAGGTATGCTATCTGTTGAAATGTATAGAAGCTTATGGCCAATGGTAGTGCCAATTTAAGCAGAGGTATATCTGGATCTATAAATCTATTGAGATTTACAAGGAAAAAATCAGCATATTTAAAGTATCCCAAGAGAGCTAGATTGAAAAAAATACCTATAGAGAGTGTAACTCTTCTATCTAATGAACCTCGTCTCTTTATAGGAGATAATTTTTTACCCACTATGTAGTTAAATGCCATAGATATAAGTATAAGTGGCAAATATGTGATATTCCACCAACTATAGAAAAATAGTGACGCAAAGACCAAAAATCCTTTAGCAAGTTCAGTCCATTTTTTACTGTTTAAGTAGAAGTAGATAAAAAAAGTAATTGGCAAAAAAAGAAATATAAATTCATAGGAGTTGAATAGCAAGCAGATTTCCTCTTTGGTTGATTTGTTAATATTTGTATTAAGATCGATAATATATCTGAAAATTACTTAAATAATGGTAGCAAGAATATATTATGTAAAATTATAGTATAATTCATATTTAGATTTTAAACTAAAAATAATAAAAAGGAAGTTTTTATGATCAATATGGTTGCGGATAGAGTCCACAAAGTAGTACTTCTATCCCTATTTGTCATCACTGCATCTATATATGCAGAAGAGATGAAGATAATGCCCTTTGGAGATTCGATTACATATGGTGACAGTTTTGCTGATAATGAAAACCCTAGACCAACCGGTCTTCGTGAAGCATATAGAAGCCATCTCTACTATAAACTAAGAGATAGTGATTATGAAGCAGATTTTGTTGGCTCTGTAAGAGCTGGAGAGAGTGTCTCTCCAGCATTTGATCCAGACAATGAGGGGCATCCAGGTTGGTCTAGCTATAGACTTGCTGACCATGTCAATGAGTTTTTAGAGAAAAATCACGCAAATGTAATCTTGGTACACGCTGGTACAAATGACCATTCGGATAATGTCCATGGAGTAGAAAATATATTGAACTGGATAGACTATTATGAGGTTCAGTCACACAAGAGAGTTACTGTTGTTTTAGCATTAATTATAAATAGAAAAGAGTATGATAAATCTATAAGTGGATTAAACTCAAATATAAGAAAATTAGCAAGCAAGCGAATAGCAGCAGGTGATGATATAGTACTTGTAGATATGGAGCATGGTGCTGGTTTGAATTCAAACGATTATGCAGATACTACTCACCCAAATAGTTATGGATATGAGAAGATGGCAAATGTTTGGTTCAAGGCATTGATGGAGTTAGGAGATAAGCCCCTAGAAGATAACGAAGTATTGCGTGAGTATCCATACACCTTGATAGACAAAGATCATATAGATCACATATATGTCAACAATGAAAATAGTTCAGTAACATTTTTGGCAGATATTCCAAACTCTGGTATTAGGTTTTAAGGAGCAGTAGTGAAAAAAATAGTATCAATTATAGTAATTTTAATATCAATATCAGGTTGTGGTGGCTCATCAAATAGCAGAAGTAATATTGGAAATGACAATACTACTCCTGTTGCACCACCACCATCCAATAATCCTACTGAAGTTGTAGCAATGGTTTTGGATGAACCGTATCAAGTAGATAAGTATGATGAGATCAATAAAACTTCAAATGAAGCCAAGATAGAGGTTATACATTTTGAAGATGGTGGTACAGCAGCTATCTTGAGAGCTGGAAGTGCTACTCTCTCTAGATATTGATTTGGATAGACAAGGTAAAAAATGGTAAAAATTAAAAAGTTTGAATTGTTTGACTACTATATGGCACTGCTGATATTGATAGCTTCTCTGTTTGCTGTGTCGATAGCAAATGATTTTTTGCATATGCATGTATTTAGACATGATGCTCTTTATTATATGTCTGCTATGGATTATCTACATAAGGTAGAGATGGAGGGTAGATGGTTAAACTATCTACTATTTCCTGTTTTGAAAAAGATGAATGGTTCTTTCGCAGCAATTTTATCCCTATTTGCCTTTGGGTACTTTTTTTATTCGGCAGCATATGCATGGAGCAAGCATAGGGGTTATGCACTATTGATAGCTCTGCTTATGGTGCAGATACCATCTTTGTATGATCTATTGACATGGCCAGCAACTGCTATACCTGCCTTTTTGAGTTTGGCACTATCTGTTTTGCTATATAAGCGGATAAATATATTTGTCTTTTTTACTCTTTTTGGAGTAATATTTTTTGCTACTATGAGTAACTACTACTATATGCTTCCAATTCTGTTTTTGACAAAATTTTCAAATGAGACATCAAATGAAAATTTGAAATTTCTATTTTTGAGACTTGTTCCTGCTTGGGCAATAGGGTTTATTGTAGGATATCTTGTATCACAGTGGTATATCTACGCACACTTTGGACACTTGATGCAGATAATATCTTGGAGGCATCCGCACTATATACATTCATTTCATGATCTAATGGAGAATATAAGAAGTTCAATACTATATTTTGAGGAGCATATATCAATAATATTTTCTCACAAATATAGTGCAGCCTTTGCCTTTTTTGTAATTTTGGTAGCACTATGGAAAAGTATGAACAAAATGGTGATTTACTCATCGTTGATTTTTATTGCTATTCTTATCGTACACTATATAGTGATACTTCCTGTTGGCTTGAGAGTTGATCTAAGAACTATAGTGTCGACTTGGGTGGGTGTTTTGGGAGTACTCTTTTTTATTCCATCTATAGGAAAGGTGAGAGTAGCAATATTGGCCCCTATAATACTAGTGATAATATCTAAACTATATATAGGAAATCACAATAATCTAAAATGGTTTTATACACTAACAGATACATACTATAGTGAGCTTACTAGGGTGACACCATTTCCTCCAAAAATGTATGATGGCATAGTCTTTTATGTTGACAATAGTGATATAAAAAAGAGGAATAGTGAGATTGCAGTTGCATATAATCTAAAGAGAGATGCTTATTTTGAAACAATAGATATCTTTAGGTATTGGGTTCCATTTGCTTTAGAGGCTGGTTTTGCTACAACAACATATTGTGATGGCAAAATGGGGATAAATGATTTTTATGATCATAGCTTTAATCCAAATAGGGTCTGTAGTGAGATAGATGGTGCATTGGGGGATGGTAAAATAGATATTTTAACCAAAAACAGTCATAATTTTTTCCAAGTATTGGGAGTTTATAAAAATAGATTACTTGTGAGTTTTGGAGATAAATAAGGGATATATAAGGGTTGCTACAAATTAAAATTGAGAACAACTATCTTTTATACAAACTTGAAGATAGTTTTGATATAATAATTTTTAGTGAAAATCTCCATATATATTTGTAGAATTATGATTGTTTGGCATTAGGCTTTAGATATTTTCTACTTTAAGTATTAATTTAAACTAAAAATAATAAAAAGGAAGTTTTTATGATCAATATGGTTGCGGATAGAGTCCACAAAGCAGTACTTCTATCCCTATTTGTCATCACTGCATCTATATATGCAGAAGAGATG
>FPHC01000035.1_pt1 | contig 32860 bp, 31 predicted proteins | sample 1057211 | NCBI WGS metagenome assembly FPHC01 (sample SAMEA4473313, study PRJEB15554) | hydrothermal vent metagenome | biome: marine basaltic hydrothermal vent biome; feature: marine hydrothermal vent; material: water | place: Pacific Ocean | collected 2011-06-14/2011-07-23 | depth 1199 m
ATGGTGACCTTGAAAGGTCACTTCCGAGATTGGTTTGTATATTCGTAGGTGTGACCGTGTCACACGACAAGAGTATAGATAAGTTGTCATTGCTATTATTGTTTACAGAAGTAGTGATGGGGTCAAGGTGGGCAAATTGTTTTGTGGAAGTGAGGTTTCAACCTCACCGAGATGTTGCAGTTTTATAGTGGGGTGACCTTGAAAGGTCACTTCCAAAAGAGACTCCATAGTGCATATAACTCTATATCTTGCTTAGTATAATTTCACTCATCTTATTGGCATCATTGTAAGCCTTTTGTGCCTTGTCATGTACTAGTACAGGGACAAACTTATCATTGAACATTATAACAGTCAAGAAGTAGTTAAGCTGAGTCTCTGTGTCGTCAAGTAGTTTTTTAAACTCAGGATCTTTGTAGTATGGTGACTCTTTAAGTGTCTTGATAGAGTCTTTGTATATCTTCACACCATTATCCCAATGTTGCTGTATGGTAGGATCATCAAGACCCCACATCTTCATCATATAGTGAGCTGAAAGCCTTTGCGAAGATGCTGCTATCTCTATAGCTGCATTAAGCTCTTTGCCATCTTTTATCTTCTCTTTTGTCAAAAGGTGCTTTTTCATATTGGCCAACTCTTTGATGACCGTCCTTATATTGCCATGGATAAAGAGTCCCTCTCCTTTTAATCTATCGGCACTGTTGTCTTTTAAAGCTGTCAAGAGTGCTGTTTTCACAGGCTTCCAAGCCTCTCTACTAATCCGTACACTCTCTACTATCTCAGGATACTTGAAATTTTTATCCATAGTATCTATGGTTGACTCGTACTCTGCGATACCCTGCTGTAGTCTTTTGTCTGGTGATTTGTAGTTGACTTTTGTAGCTATGAGAGCATATGTTTCCAACATATTCCTCATATTTGACATCTGTTTACCCAAATCCAATATAGCATTTACGCTATTTGCCTCTCCTGTGGCATTGACACTAGATATCCCCAATATAATAATAAGTACAATCAACTTCATCTTACTGTATAGCTTCATGATATTCTCCTCTATCTCAATTAATTTCTCAAATCTATTTCAACTTAACATAAAGAGAGGTGATCTCGTTCATATTTTTTGTTATCTCATCTGTAGTGTTGTAGACAATAAGTGGCAAACCACCCATCTCTATATCGAGATAAAACTTATAGACTACACTCCATAATCTATCTATTTTTTTCAATTTTGCATTCAACTCAGGAGTATTTGTCTTGTTTGACATCAAGAGTTTATGTGCTTTTGAGAATGCCTCTACTGCTTTATTCATCTGTTTTATAGTGTTGTCATCTTTGATGCCTAACTGATAAGCTATGTAATACTTCGCAATCCTTTGAGAGAGCATCGCCTGTCTTGCTGACATATCTATAAGCTTTGATGTTTTGGCACCAGATGATTTTTGTAGTGATGTCATGATATACTCATTACCCTCCAGCATAGACTCACTCAAGTCCAAAACATATTGTGCATTATCTGTATTGAATTTCTCTTTTGTCTTTGCAGAGATATCTTGGAAGTTCATCTCAACAAATGATATAAGATTGACTATCCTAGGGTCCGAGATAGACTCTTTCAATTTTTGCTGTATATATAGAGACTCTTTTAGCGTTTTTGCAAGTTGTTTGCTTGACTTATTGACCGCAACATCTGCACCTTTATATAGATAATCTTTCGCTATCATTTGTGACAGTACTCTCTGCTTGCCAGCCATGTCTATAAGCTCCACGGCACTAATCTTAGATGCTGTAGCAGCAGCTATGGCAAATTGTGAATAGAAAAATATTGCCAATAGTGCAAAACCAAATTTTCGTACGACTTTTCCTCTCGCTAACATGATTACTCCTTTGGATCTAAATTTAGATGCTATCTCTATAATATATGTACCAAAATATATAAAGATAAAAACATCTTATAATTTATTGTATTGAATACCTATTGAAAGAGAACTAAAAATAGTATATTTTTTGGTCATTTCTAAAATTGTGTTTAATAATATTCAATATATAGAAGAGATGACTAATTAGATATAATTTTATTTAAGAGAATCAAGCTATCTTGGTGTCAAAGTATCTATCTTTTTATACCAGCTGCAACCAAATCATGTATATGCAAAAGGCCAACTATTCTAAGTGAATCATCTGTAATTATAAGCAACTGAATACGGTTATCCTCTATTATCTCCAGTGCTTCACTAGCTAGAAGTTCACTATTTTGATAGCTTTTAGGCTCTTTGGTAGCATACTGTATAGCCTTATGTGATAGATCAAAATCTTCTCTCATCAATGCTCGTCTCAAATCACCATCACTCAAGAGAGCCAAGAGTCTATCGTCATTATCTACTATAAGAACGCTACCTAATTTGCCCTCACTCATGACTACTATCGCCTCTTGAAGTATAGTATCTTTGTGAACTATAGGTAGATTATCTTCTCTCATCAAATCTTTTATCTTTACAAAGAGTTTTTTACCCAATGAACCACCTGGATGGAATGAGGCAAAATCCTCCTCTCTGAAACCTCGCTTATTCATCAAAGCAACTGCAAGAGCATCACCCATAGCCATAGTCAAGGTAGTTGAAGTAGTAGGTGCCGCTCCCAATGGGCAAGCCTCTTTGTCTATCTCTATAAGCAGTAAACTGTCGGAGTATCTAGCCAGAGTGGACTCTTCGTTCGCCGTGATACCTATGAGAGGTATATCAAATCTCTTGATATGAGGTAAGATCTTGATAAGCTCTTCACTCTCCCCACTATAGCTTATGGCAATCACACTATCCCCATCCCCTATCATACCTAGATCACCATGCAGTGCCTCTGTAGGGTGTAGAAAAAAACTAGATGTTCCTGTACTAGCAAATGTAGCAGCCATCTTGACCCCCACATGACCTGATTTGCCCACTCCAGTGACTATCAACTTGCCTTTTGTAGCCTCTATGATATCGATGGCTTCCAAAAATCCTTGATCTAGCTTCTTGGCAGCTTTCAGAAGGGCTTCTGCCTCTATCTGAAATGTCTCTTGTGCTATAGATATAAGATTCATATTTACCCGATTTCGATCAATTATACATAAAATAGTGTAGGTATAATGATAGGGTATAGTTTTTTGATTTTAATGACATGTTTTCGTACCAAAAGTCTAATCTCGTTTTCCAATATCTTAGATGTGAGTACTTGTTCTGGCTTTGCAGTAAGCAAAAATGTCTCTATAATATGTGTGATCTCATCTGAAAACTTCTTATCTTCTCTATCTGGCACTAGCCCATGAGTCATTACGATAGGCTTGCTTGCCATTTTGTGAGTCTGCTCTGATATCTGTATAATCACATTGACTATACCATCAGATGCAAGTTTTTGTCTATCTACGACTACATCATCATATATCTCTTTATTGTTTTGATTGTCGATAAAAGTCTTACCTGTTTTTATAGTCTTGACTTTTTTTAGATACTTAGGTGTAATCTCTACTTGGTCACCATCACTCATCAATAGTATGTTTCTCTCGCTTACGCCACACTTCACTGCTGTTTTTGCATGTTGTGCTATATGATTATACTCTCCATGTACTGGTAAGAAAAATTTTGGCTGCACAAGTCTAAGTATAAGTTTTTGCTCCTCCTGTGCTGCATGTCCTGAGACATGTATATCTGCAAAATCTTGATATCTTACCGTTGCACCTGTCTTTACTATGTAGTTCATCATCCTAGATACTGAAGCTTCGTTACCAGGGATTGCTTTGGCTGATATGATGATGGTGTCTGTCGGCTTGAGTTTGATATGTCTATGCTCATTGGTAGCCATACGAAATAGTGCTGCCATATCTTCGCCCTGAGAACCTGTAGTGACTATCATCACCTCATTGTCAGAGTATTTATTGATTTCGTGAGGCTCTATGAAGTGCTTGTCTGGTATATCTACATAACCCAATGCTCTTGTAACCTCTATATTTCTCTCCATTGAGCGACCAATCACACATATCTTTCTGCCATGCTTGACTGCTCTATCCATAGCTTGATATATACGGTGTACATTTGATGAAAATGTAGACATTATCATCCGCCCCTTTGCCAACATATAGAGTGTATCAAATGTACTACCTACCACTGCTTCGCTTTTGGTAAAGCCTGGCTTGTAGGAGTTGGTACTATCACTAAACAGACAAAGTACCCCCTTTGCTCCATAGTGTGCAAATCTATGTAGATCCATAGTATACCCATCTATAGGGGTATGGTCTATCTTGAAGTCTCCTGTGTGAATAAGTGTACCTGCTGGAGTCTCTATAGCCAATGAACAAGCATCTATGATGGAGTGTGTCGCATGCATCCACTCTACTTTGAAATCTCCTATATCGTACTGCTCTCTTTTAGATATGAAGTTGAAGTAGCTCACATCTTTCTGTAATCCATGTTCGTTGAACTTATTTTCTATCATCGCAAGTGCTAGAGGAGTGCCATATAGAGGGAACTTCATCTCTTTAAATAGATATGGAACTGCACCTATGTGATCTTCATGGGCATGAGTTATGACGATACCCTTGATCTTATCTTTGATCACTTTAAGGTAGCTAAAATCAGGCACCAATATATCTACGCCATGCATACTCTCATCAGGAAAGCTCATACCTACATCTATGACAATAGCACTATTTTCTGTCTCAAGTACTGCTATGTTGCCACCAATCTCACCAAGACCACCAAGTGGTGTAAATCTCACTCTACCCTTTGAAGCCACATCTATCTGTCTCCAAGGATTTAGTCTTGCCTCTTGTATCTCTCTGTTTGCTAGTATCGATTTTTTCATCTCACTACTGACATTGGTAGGCTCATTTTTTCTTCTCTTGCCCCCACCCTTATTGCTGTTTCTGCTTTTATTGTTGTTGCTATTTTTTTGGTTGTGTGGTCTCTTGTTTTGATTCTGGTTTGCTCTCTTATTACCTTGAGCATCTTTTCGTTCACTGTTTTGCTTTTGGGCATTAGCATTCTGATTACGATTTTGATTTGGTTTTCTATTTGGGTTTGGCTTGTTCTCTCTGCTTGAACCTTGTGTATCTTGCACATTTGTCCTATGTGGATTTGGTCTTCTATTGAAGTTGTTTGGCTTAGAGTTTTGTTTTTGTTCGCCGCTTTGATTTTTTTGATTGTTCTGGTTGTTGTCCATCTATAATATCCTTTAATTCATTATATATTCGATGATAGATAGTTGTTTCAGCTTCATGAGGTCGTATATTTTGGTCTAATCCAAAATCATTAAAGAGGGTCGATATCCTATCTTTACCAAAAAAAACAGACAAATTTTTAGATAGTTTTTTGCGTGGCTGTGCAAATGCTATCCGCAATAATGCTTCAAAACGAGCATCATCTTTTGTACGCTCTTTCTCTATCAAAAGTACTGCTGAAGTCACTTTGGGTGCAGGCACAAACGCCTCTGGCTCCACTTCAAAGCATAGCGTAGCTTTTCCCACCGACTCAGCCAACACAGATAGAGCAGAAAACTCCTTCTGTTTGGTAGTGGCAGAAAATTTTACTGCGACTTCTCTCTGAACCATCACCAATATGGAGTGACAATTCGGATCTCTCATAGCTTTCAATATAATATTGGTCGCGATATAATAGGGTAGATTAGCTACCAAATGATATGACTCATCTAGTAGACTCTTCTCTTCCCAACGCTCAAGCACATCTCCACACTCTAGCTTTAGCCTCTTGCTATCGAGAGACTCACTTAGTGTATCTCTGAGATGCTCACATAATCTCTTGTCAACCTCAAATGCTGTGACACTTCTCACTCTTACGAGTTCTTTGGTTAAATCACCTAAGCCAGGCCCAATCTCTGCAACTGTCAGCGAATCATTGGGAATCGCTTGGATGATTTTCTCTATATAAAAATCACTTTTTAAAAAATTCTGTCCGAATCGCTTATTTGCAAATTCAGATAAATCAGTATCTATCATACTCTAAAATGCCTTAATTTTGGGATAATTTCAGTATAATCATACCATAAATTGTAAATAATGGAGCTTTATGGATTATTTTGCAAAAAGAATTATCCCATGCCTAGATGTAGATAATGGACGAGTTGTAAAAGGTGTCAATTTTGTAGGTCTCAGAGACGCTGGAGACCCTATCGAAGTAGCAAAGAGGTACAATATAGAGGGAGCTGACGAGATCACATTTCTTGATATAGGTGCTACGCACGAGGGGCGAGATACCATAGTAGATGTGGTGAGAGAGGTGGCAAAAGAGGTTTTTATACCACTTACTGTAGGTGGAGGCATTAGAGAACTATCCGATATATACAATCTACTCAATGTTGGCTGTGACAAAGTGAGTATCAACTCAGCCGCCATAAAACGCCCAGACTTTATAGATGAGGGAGCTAAACGATTTGGCTCTCAGTGTATCGTGGTAGCTATAGATGCCAAAAGAGTAGCAGATGGAGAGTGGCACATATTTACCCATGGTGGACGCAATGACACAAGTATAGATGCTATCAAGTGGGCAAAAGAGGCTTACGAGAGAGGTGCAGGCGAACTGCTCATCACCTCCATGGATGCAGATGGCACAAAAGCAGGATTTGACAACGAACTAAATAGACGCATCAATGCGGTAGTCAATATTCCTATTATTGCGAGTGGAGGAGCAGGAACTATGAAGCACATAGAAGAGGCTTTTACTATTGGCGATGCTGATGCCGCATTGGCAGCGTCCATATTCCACTTCAAAGAGATAGATATAATGGATCTCAAGAGATATCTACATGACAAAAATATACCAGTGAGAAGATAGTATGATAATCTGTGCTGGAGATATAGAGCAGTTTGATTTTGCTACACCTGTGGGTATAGGCATGGTAAATAGTGCCATCAATCTTACTAGGCTATGCCTACTCTCTCCTCCTGAATTTTTACTCTTTGTTGGAACAGCAGGCAGTTATGGTAATCATGAGATATTTGATATTGTTGAGTCAAAAACTGCTTCCAACATAGAGAATGGGTTTTTTGCCCATAATGCCTATACTCCACTAGACAATGTCATCTCTACAGCTGATGATGTTTCACGTGAAACAATAGTCAACTCTAGTAACTACATCACTACTGACCCTACTCTGTCACCGCACTATCTGAAACAACGGATAGAGCTGGAAAATATGGAATTTTTTGCTATACTTAAAGTAGCACAAGAGTTAAATATCCCCGTAGGTGGTATATTTGTAGTTACCAACTATTGCAATGAAAATGCTCATAAAGATTTTTTGTCCAATCACAAAAAAGCCATGAGTATATTGGATAGATATATAAAAGAGAAATGGACAAGGATCTGATATGAAAATTTTCATCTCTATATTGATATTTTTAGTGGGTGGGTGGTACTATTTGGTCAATTTTCACTACGCTATAGACAAAGACGACAAAACCATAGAGAGTTATATGGCAAATGATGAGATCGAAGAAGATGTAGATATCAACAGTAATATCTATGAGGATCAAGATACGCCTATAGATGATAAAAAGAGTACAAAAACCTATAGTAAAAAGCAAGATACTGTTGCAGATACAAATATCCACTATAGCGTATATGATGAAGAGAGTTCATCATACAAATGTGATGGTCGTACACGATGTACGCAGATGCGTTCTTGTGCAGAAGCCAAATTTTTCTTGGCTAATTGCAAGGGCGTTATGATGGATGGAGATGGAAATGGCATACCTTGCGAGAGTCAATGGTGTGGTGGAGGTATGGTTTACTAATACCTGGTAACTCACAAAATTTACAAGACAATACAGCCACTAGAGAAATAGATCGATAGACTTTCTTCAGAGTCTACGACACAAAAGCAAAGAAGAGACATGAAAAAAATACTCCAAGATTACACAAAAGATGAATTATCCAAGATGATAAAACCCTCATTTAGAGCTAAGCAGATATGGAACTGGACATATCACAAATACGCCTCATCATTTGAACAGATGGCAAACTTACCAAAGGCTATGAGAGAGGAGCTAGATAGTAGCTATACTCTTACCCCACTCAAAATGCTTACAGTCCAAGATAGCCGTGATGGGAGCCGTAAATATCTATTTGAACTCCATGATGGTCATACCGTAGAGGTGGTACTACTACTCATGAAAGATAAAGAGTATCATGAGGATGGCTCTGTGAAGCATCAGGAACGCTATACAGTCTGCATCTCCTCTCAGGTAGGGTGTAAGGTAGGGTGTGCCTTTTGTCTCACTGCAAAGGGCGGTTTTATGCGTGATTTGAGTGCTGGAGAGATAGTATCTCAGCTAGTGATGGTCAAAAAAGATAATAACATAGAGGCAAACCGTAGACTCAATATAGTATTTATGGGTATGGGTGAGCCACTTGACAACTTAGAAAATGTAGTAAAAGCAGTCAAAATATTTAGTGACCCAGATGGCATGGCTATAGCTACACATAGACAGACTATCTCCACGAGTGGTCTCAGCTCCAAGATAGTCAAACTAGGCGAGATGGATTTGGGTATCAATCTAGCTATATCGCTACACGCTGTAGATGATAAGCTAAGAGAAGAACTGATGCCTATCAATAAAGCTTACAATATCAAATCCATCATAGATGCGGTCAAAGCATTTCCTGTAAATGCCAGAAAGAGAGTGATGTTTGAGTATCTAGTGATAAAAGATGTCAATGACCAATTAGCCTCTGCAAAGAAGTTATTGTCTCTACTAGATGGTATCAAAGCCAAAGTAAATCTAATATATTTCAATCCTTATGGAGGCACACAATTTAAACGCCCAAACGATAAAGATATGAAGAGATTTCAGGAGTATCTAACAAGCAGAGGACTACACTGTACCATCAGAGAGTCCAAGGGGCTAGATATATCAGCAGCTTGCGGACAACTAAGAGAACAAGAGAAAGGAGGGATATAGATATGCCAGGAGTTGACGAAGCTCTTTTAGGATTGATTATAATTGTAGTTGTATTTGGTGGATATTGGTTTATGAAAGAAGCTAGAAGCGACGAAGAGAAGTAGCGTTCTCCAGAAGAGATCATCACTGTAGTCTCTTCACAAAAACTATATCAATATAGAAATCCAAATAGCTAAAGAGGGATTTTATTGCCAGCTCCTATTTCAATATTATCTGAAACAACATACCCATTAGAGAGAGCTTTTATCTGTTTATCTGTTTTGTTTCGACCTCTCACTTCAAAGATTGATTTTTCATCTACAATGAAGTCTCCATTTTGGGGTGGTCAGCCATAATATATAGTGTCTCTTTTGAGCTATCTTCTTTAAGATATTGCAATAGAAGTGTTGTTTTGTCTGCACCTCTACTGCCAATAATACCTATAAACCGTTCTTCAAAATCTATTTTATTGTAAAGAAAACGCTTATAGTTTGGTACTTTTTGAGATTTGATTTGATAAAAGTAGAAGTGGAGCTATCATTTTTTATCCTAATATCATTTTATTTGCTATTTTTAGTACCACTGTAGTAATTATAGTATATTTTTCTTTCATCAAAATATAGAATGTTTCAGAGATATCTTGGGCTATCTATTAAACACCCTTATATCCCTATCACATATCAAACTCTTCATACTCTCAAAATCCACCCTACTCTCTATATAGTATCTATGTTTATACTCAAACTCTAAGCTCTTTGCGTGTAACATTAGTCTACTAGCTCCCGTAGACATGAGTCTATCCTTTGCCGAGATTTCACCCTCCAAGTAGTCATTGGAGGAGTGAAAATCAGTACCATATATAGGGTCTCCAAGTATAGGATGTTTCACGTGAAACAAATGCACTCTTATCTGATGAGTTCTGCCCGTATAGGGATAGCAAGCTACTAAGGTGGCATCCAATTTCTCATCATATCGAAGTGGAGAGAAGTGTGTTAGTGCAGATCTGCCATTGGGGCTTATCTCTACTTTGTGCTTGGATATAGTGTAATCATCTCTAATTTTGATAGATTTGTCTACTTCAAACTCTCCATCTATCTTGCCATCTACCCAAGCTAGATATGACTTCTTGACCCCCCTACTCTCAAATATACCCTTGAGATATCTCTCTGATGATTTGTGACAACTCGCTAGTAATAGCCCTGATGTCTCCATATCTATGCGATGTACTCCGTTGGCATCATCACCAGATATGGTACGGATCTCATCTAGCATAGAGTACTCTGTGGCCATGGTATTTGGGTGTACCAATACCCCACTAGGTTTATCATATATCAAAAAATCTCTTGTCTTAAAGATCGGCTTGACTCCCCTACTCTTTGGCTCGAAATAGACTAGCTCTATCTCTCCCGATATCATAGTAGAACTATTTTTAACGGAGAGTCCATCCACCAGAAGCCTTCCCTTGGCTATAAGCCGTTGAGCCTCTCCTTGGGACAAGCCAAACTCTCGGATGAGATACAAAAACGCTTTTATCTCATGATCTACCCTAAAACTCTTTTTGACAAATGGCATCTTTTACCTCTTCATAACTGCTATTTTGATAGAATATTAACATATTAATATCAAGGTAATCATAATGGTAGAGAGATACGCACGAAAAGAGATGAGCGACAACTGGACGCAATATGCTAGATACAAAGCTTGGCTAGATGTAGAGAATGCTGTAGTAAAGGCTTGGAACAAGTTGGGTCTAATCCCAGATGAAGATGCCAAAAAGATAGTCGAAAATGCTACATTTAGTGTAGAGAGGATAGATGAGATAGAGGCTATAACTCGTCATGATCTCATAGCGTTCACCACAAGTGTGAGTGAGAGTTTGGGTGAAGAGAGTAGATGGTTTCACTATGGAATGACAAGTAGCGATACAGTAGATACAGCTGTCGCTTTGCAGATGAGAGCTAGCCTCAAGATAGTAATCAAAGATGTCAAAATGATAATGAAATCCATCAAAAAAAGAGCTAAAGAGCATAAGTATACTCTGATGGTAGGAAGAAGCCATGGTATACATGGAGAGCCTATTACATTCGGTTTGGTTCTTGCTGTGTGGTATGATGAGATGGCTAGACACCTCAAAAATCTCAAAGAGACTATGAAGGTGATAAGTGTGGGTCAGATAAGTGGAGCTATGGGCAACTTCGCTCACGCACCACTAGAGCTAGAGGAGTACGCTTGTAAAGAGCTAGGACTCAAGCCAGCCCCAGCATCCAATCAAGTAATCCAAAGAGATAGGTATGCTCGTTTAGCTACATCTCTAGCACTAATGGCTTCAAGTATAGAGAAGTTCGCCGTACAGGTGAGACATATGCAAAGAACAGAGGTCTATGAGGCTGAAGAGTTTTTTGCAAAGGGTCAAAAGGGAAGCTCTGCTATGCCACACAAGAGAAACCCAATCCTCACAGAAAATATCACAGGATTGGCTAGAATGATAAGAGCCTATGCTACACCTGCCATGGAAAATGTAGCCCTTTGGCATGAGAGAGATATATCGCATAGTTCGACAGAGAGATTTTGGCTACCTGATGCCTTTATCACTACCGATTTTATGCTACATCGTATGAACAATGTCATAGCCAATCTCACAGTAATGCCTGAAAATATGATGAAAAATCTCAACCTCACAGGTGGACTTGTATTTTCTCAAAGGGTACTACTAGAGCTACCTCTCAAAGGTGTAAGCCGAGAGGATGCCTACAAGATAGTCCAAAGAAATGCTATGAAAGTATGGGAAGAGATACAACAAGGCAAAGCTACCACCAATGAAAAAGGAGAGTCTCTCTATCTAAATCATCTACTAGCAGATGAAGAACTCAGAAGTAAACTTAGCGAAGAGGAGATAAGAGAGTGTTTCAACTTTGACTACTACACCAAAAATGTAGATAAGATATTTAAAAGAGTTTTCAAAAAGAGATAAATTTTATATATCCACAAAAAGGCATCATTGATGCCTCATAAAAAATAGTAGGTGCGACCATATCGCACTTATGTATAATGCTTCCATAAAAATAAAAAATTTCTATATTTAGAAGAAGCTCTCTGTCCAAAAAAGGCCAAACTACTTAAAAAACGCACAAAATAGCCCATAAAATCCATTTTGATACCCTGCCCTACCCAAGGTATGAGAAATTTTTTTAAAGCTCTTATTTTGCCTTGTAAAATGGTTACTTGACTCGGATATAATGTGGTATAGCTTGGTTTCATAATCTTAACCCAAATTATACATTGGAAATTTACTATCTAATAACAATCATTTAGCTAGGGCATTTACAAAAAATCATCAATTATCCTTCGGAACTTATTGGATTTGGTAGGTGTAACCATGTCATACGATAATAGTATATGCAAATAGACAAAAGATTGTGACTGTTGTTGATATATGTCGTGTTGTTGTATCGCACACTTGGCTATATCTACAATACTACAAACTACCTTTTGTTATATATGAGGTTTTAGTCAAGCTTCGGTGCTTTGTGATACATTCGATAAGCTTAAGGTGTAAACTACTTATGAATAGTGCCGATATTTTTCTTTTTTAATGTATAATGCTAACTATGAAAAAAGATAAAGAGATATTTTTATGTGCCATCAACAATATATTGAGTGGTACTTGTCAGGAAGATTGTAAATTTTGCACGCAAAGTGTACGATATCATGCCAATATAGAGAGATATAACTACAAATCTATAGAGCAGATAGTATCTGAAGCAGAGCGGGCTAAGGCATTGGGTGCATTGGGCTATTGTCTAGTGACAGCAGGCAAAGGGCTAGATGACAAAAAGACGGAGTTTGTAGCTAAGGCAGCTAGAGAGTTGAAGAGTCAAATACCAGATCTAAATCTCATCGCATGCAATGGTACTGCTACAGTCGAACAGCTCAAATACCTCAAAGATAGTGGAGTAGATAGCTACAACCACAATCTTGAGACATCAGAGAGATACTATCCTCAAATATGTCAAACGCATAGCTGGCAAGAGAGATATCAGACTTGCCTCAATGCCAAATCAGCCAATCTTACTCTATGTAGTGGAGGCATATTTGGTATGGGTGAAACTCTTCAAGATAGAGATGATCTACTTGACTCTATAGCTTCACTAAAGCCCGAATCAACACCACTAAACTTTTATCATCCCAATCCAGCACTGCCTATAAAAGCTACGACTATATCGCGAACAGAAGCACTATCTATCATCAAAAAAGCTAGAGTTCTATTAGGTGAAGATAGATTGCTCATGGTTGCTGGAGGTAGAGAGCTACTCTTCTCAGGCTATGAATATGATATGTTTAAAGCGGGCTGCAACTCTATAGTCATAGGCGACTACCTCACTACAGCAGGAGAGAGTCCCAACAAAGATTTGGAGATGCTAGATACTCTAGGCTACAAGATAGCAACTGACTGTGGCACATACTAGTATCATCCTCATACTTACCATATCTCTGCTTATATGGTTTAGTCCGTTTATAGCAAAAATCATAAGGATACCTACTCCACCTATAGAGATAGTATTGGGTTCACTATTTACATATGTGGGATTGATTGAGCATCATGATTACTTCGACAAGCTCGCTGAAGTTGGATTTTTATATCTGATGTTTTTAGCTGGTATGGAGGTAGACTTAAAGCAGATACTAAATAGTCCCAAGTATATCATAAATAGATCTCTACTATTTTTATTGGCTATGAGTCTATTTGCACTTATTGGCGGAATTGCCTTATCCCTCAACAGTATAGTTATCATATCTATGCCACTCATATCTATAGGTCTACTAGCATCACTATCTAAGATATATGGCAAAGATAGAGACTGGATAAAATTGGCATTTATAGTAGGCGTATTGGGTGAAATCATAAGTATTGCAGCCCTTACTGTGCTTGATGCAGCAAGTACGATAGGTTTCGGATGGGAGTTAGTGGCAAAAATGGGCTATCTGCTGCTATTTATGTTGGTGATATTTGTACTATATAGATTTTTACATCTACTTTTTTGGTGGTTTCCTGAGTTTAAAAAAACATTGATGCCCAAATTTGATACATCAGATCAAGATATCAGATTGGCAATGTCACTCTTTTTTATTATGATTGCTGTAATGTTGGCATTGGAGCTAGAGGTAGCACTAGGTGCATTTATAGCAGGGGTCGCTATAAATGCGTTTTTCCATCAAGAGGAGAAGCTAGAGGAGAAGATGTCAAGTCTCGGTTTTGGATTTTTGGTACCACTATTTTTTATACATATAGGAGCCTCTTTTGACATCAAAGCATTGGCACTTGAGGGGATAGTAGCTGGTGCATTGCTGATAACATTTTTGATGATTGTTATGCGTATATTGGCTGCTTATCTACTGAAGAGTATCTACACTCCAAAAGATGCTCTTTTGGTCGCATTGGCACTATCTATGCCTCTTACGCTACTACTAGCAGTAGCCACCATAGGGTATGAAGCACATTTGATAGATATACTAAGCTATTACCAATTGATACTTGCTAGTCTCTTTGAGATTTTGATATCAATGGTCGCTATAAAGTTTATAGAGTCTAGAGAGGATACTACTCATCTACACTGAAGATAGCCTTCTCTAGTTCCTTTTCAAACTCTATCCTTCTTCTCTCTTCTGCCTCTTTCTCTGCTTTGAGTGCAAGCTCTTCGGCTATCCTTGCCTTCTCCTCTTTTAGTCTTCTAGCTAGCTCTTTTTCGAGTTTTATCTTTGCCAATCTCTCTTGTTCTCTTTTGGCTTTTTCTGCTGCTGGATCTATCTTTTTCTCTGTAGCTTTAGCACTATTTTTATCGGCTACTGCTTTGCTCTCTTCTCTCTTTTTTGCCAATAGTCTCTTTTTGGCATCAGCATCTCTTTTGGCTTGTGCCTTCTTTTCGGCAGCAGCTCTTTGCTTGGCTAATTTCAATTTTTGCTCTAAGATCTTTATCTTTTTATCGACCTCTTTTATCTGATTTTTCAATCTCATCTCTTTTGTGAGCTTGTCATTGGTGGCAGTTTTCTTTTTGTCTACAACCACTATAGGTCTCTCTTTCGTCTCTTTTTGGGTAGAACTCTTTTTGACAGGAGCAGACTCGACCTCCTCTTCGCTAGAATTCTCGAAATTCTCTTCACCCATATCCTCTTCGATAGGTATCTCTTTGTTTACGGTACTCTCTTTGTGGGTCTTCTCTTTTGATACTTTCTCTTTCTTCTCTATATTTTTATCTTTGACCTCTTTGGTACTCTCTTTTGTAGATTTTTTTATAGCGGGTTCTAGTTTGGCTTCTGTTTTTTGCTTTTTTGTCTCTACTTTTTCATCAACGATCTCTTCTTTGGTCATATGTTTTCGCTCTTTGGCTATAGAGTCTAGCAAAAAATCCTCTTCAGTCTCTATCTTGTCTAGTGCATTATCTACTGCATATGGATTTTCTGATGCATATAGACTTGATATTAGTGCTATTGCTACAACCCCTCTTTTATACATAAATCACTCCTCCCATGTTGCTAATTGTTTTAGCTCAAAAGACTCTTTTTGTAGTCTTTGATTTTCACTCTTCAGCCTCTTTGCCTCTCTCAGCAAGTTTCTCTCTGACTGTTTTAGTTGACTCAAGACAGTCAGAGAGTTCTCTCCATATATCAAAATACCTAGATATACACCAAATGCCACTATGACGATGGTAATTATCGCCAATACTCGTATAGAGAGACCAAGAGCATATCTTGATCTGCTAATTTTTGCCGACATTAAGAGTATAACCTATATAGTGCTAGCTAAAGAGTGAAGAACCAAGATACTCAAACTGACCCAACTCTCTCTCTATCTCTAGCAGTCTGTTGTATTTGGCTATTCTATCACTTCTTGCTGTTGAACCTGTCTTGATCTCGCCAGTATTTAGAGCTACAGCAAAATCAGCAATAAAGGCATCTTCGCTCTCACCTGATCTGTGACTCATAACGCACTTGTATCCACTTCTTTGTGCCAATCTGACTGTCTGCATAGTCTCTGAGACTGTACCTATCTGATTTGGCTTTATCAAGATAGAGTTAGCTATACCCTTCTCTATCCCCTCTGCGAGTATATTTACATTGGTTACAAATAGGTCATCGCCCACAAGTTGTATTTTGTCTCCTAGGATTTCTGTATGCTCTTTCCATCCATCCCAATCATCTTCGCTGAGTCCATCCTCTATAGATACTATAGGGTACTTTTCACACATCTCTAGATAGTATGCTGTAAGTTCTGAGCTTGTCAACTCTCTATTTTCAGACTTAAGTACATATTTACCCTCATCATTTACCAATTCGCTAGCAGCTACATCCATTGCGATGGCAATCTCTTCGCCAGGCTTGTACCCAGCTTTTTCTATAGCTTCCACGATGATGGCAAGAGGCTCTTCGTTACTTTTTAGGTTTGGTGCGAAGCCACCCTCATCACCTACAGCTGTACTCTCGCCCATATCATTGATAATCTTTTTGAGATGGTGATAGACCTCTGCGGATGCCTGTAGTCCATCTGAGAATTTATCAAAACCTACAGGCATTATCATATACTCTTGAAAATCTACAGAGTTGTTTGCATGTTCGCCACCGTTTATGATATTTAGCATAGGTACAGGCATAGTGACAGCATTTGCACCACCTAGATAGCGATATAGTGGCACACCTAAGCTTTTTGCAGCGACTCTCGCTACTGCCATTGAGACACCCAATACAGCATTTGCACCCAATGAGCCGTAGTTATCTGTTCCGTCAAGTTGCTTCATCACCATGTCTATCTCTGCTTGGTTAAATGGACTCAAGCCTACAATAGTGTCAGCTATTTGTTCATTTACATTTTCACATGCTTTCAATACACCTTTGCCCATATACCTATCACCACCATCGCGAAGCTCTAAAGCCTCTCTTTTACCTGTACTTGCTCCACTAGGTACTATGGCATTTGCAGAAGATCCATCACTCAGACTTACTGTCACTCGAACTGTTGGATTGCCTCTGCTATCCATAACCTCGTCTGCTACTACATCATCAATAAAAATCATATATAAACTCCTGATAAAATTTTATACTCTATTTTATCGAAATTAACTCAAATATATGGTTATTATAAAAAAAATATTTTGATTTGATTGAAAGTTTTCATTATATGAGTCAAATATATTATTGATAGTATTAAGTAGGATGAGAAAGCTTAAATTTTATCATCCTAGCAAATAGATAAAGGAGCTACTGTTTAGTCTGTAGATTACGACTCTTCTATCTCCATCGTAAGCATACTTCCCATGCCCAAAGCCTCTTTGATTTTGCCCTCTATCTCAGTGCGAAGTTCAAGATCATCTTTGAGTACAGCCTTTGCATTCTCTTTGCCTTGTCCTAGCTTTTTCTCTCCGTAGCTAAACCAAGCACCAGATTTGTCGATGATATCAAATTTGACACCATAGTCTATCAATTCGCCCTCTTGCGATATCCCCTCTCCGAACATAATGTCGAACTCTGCCTGTCTAAATGGTGGTGCTACCTTATTTTTGACAACTTTTGCTTTGACTCTATTTCCTATCTGTGTCTCGCCCTGTTTTAGAGTAGCTATTCTACGGACATCTATGCGAACAGAGGCATAAAACTTGAGTGCATTACCACCAGTCGTAGTCTCTGGAGACCCATACCCCATAGTCCCTATCTTCATACGGATTTGATTGATAAATATTACTGTTGTATTCATCTTATGAAGTATACTTGTGAGCTTTCGGAGTGCTTGCGACATAAGTCTAGCCTGTAGACCTACATGGCTATCACCCATATCTCCCTCTATCTCATTTTTGGGAGTGAGGGCAGCAACAGAGTCTATGACTACGAGATCTACGGCACCACTTCTAGCTACCGTCTCCAATACATCTAGGGCTTGCTCACCAAAGTCTGGCTGTGATATGAGTAGATTGTCTATATCTACACCTAAGTTTTTAGCATAGAGTACATCTAGTGCATGTTCGGCATCTATAAATACACACACCTTGCCCTGTGCTTGTGCAGAGGCGATCGTCTGTAGAGAGAGTGTGGTCTTACCTGATGATTCTGGACCATATATCTCTATCACTCTACCTTGTGGTATACCACCGATACCAAGTGCCATATCCAAACCCAATGAGCCAGTACTTATAGACTCTATCGGCTCTATCTCTTTGTCTCCCAGACGCATCAAAGTACCTTTGCCAAAGGTTTTGTCGATCTGTTTGATAGCCATATCTAGTGCTTTTTGTCTGTTTGCATCCATTGCCATACTCATTCCTTAATCCCTTTAATTCTATATTTTATCACTATTTTAATTCTTTTTTGGTGAAGTAGCTCAAAATATTTCAAATTGATATCTCATTCAACTCTTTTCTATTTTGGAAGCTCAGCACAAATAATATAGATAGGCGAGATGGTATTAGTCGTTCCAGCCACTAGCTATAGATATGACATCAAATTTATTTTTCCAGTAACCTTTAAAATTACTCCTAAATTTTTCCCAACCATGGTTGCTACTATACGCCTGCTCTGTCCATACGGCATCTTTGGAAAATAGTACAAACCAACGCCCCTCTCCATACTCTATCTTGATTACTTGGTCTCCACTACTCCATCTTTCATGGATAATCTTCTTCGCTTGGCTCCACTCATCAAAGCTTATATAGCTCTCATTTTTATATATGCTATTTTTGGAAAATACCCCTACCCATTGACCGCCACCAGCTTCAACTTCGGTAAGAGAATACCCCTCATCCCAATATTTTTTTATGGTTTTCTTGAAATCTTTCCACTCTCTATCTGTTGTGAGAAGTTGATCTTTGTATCCTGTGCCTTTGGCAAATATGCCCACCCATTCAGCATCGCCATACTCTATATCGATAATGTCATATCCAAGTTTCCTCTTCTTTTCTACATTTTTTACAAACTTTTTCCAATTGCTACTGTGTATATATGTCTGTGCTGTATATCCTGTACCTTTGGCAAATACACCCATCCAAGTACGGCGACCATGCTCTAAATCTACAAGAAAATAGCCTCTTCTCCACTCCCCTTCGATAGCATCACTTATATCACTCAAATACTCTCTACTTATAACAGATTGTGCTGTCATCTTGCTGCCCTTTGCATAGAGACCTACCCAGATATGCTCTGCATAGCTTGCTGTACTCAAGAGTATGGTCGCCGATAGACCGACCAATAACTTTTTATATATTTTCATTTATTTATCCTTATAATTAACTATTTAAAATAGTATAACATATTGATAAGAAAATTAAACTTTTATATCTTGTAAAATGTAAAACAATTTTCTACAAGCTATATATCTTACTCAATAATTTTGATAGTTTGGTATAATGTCACATATTATTAAATAGGAGTGTGGTTATATGTTTACAGGTCTTATCCGTGAGGTGGCTACAGTGAAGAGCTATAGAGATAATATACTTACTATCAGATCAGACTATAGGGCAAAGATAGGAGATAGTATAGCCATCAATGGCGTATGTCTTACAGTCATTAAAGTCAACTCAGATGGTTTCGATCTGGAGTTGTCTGACGAAACTCGCTCTATCATAGATGAGAGCAAAATCAGAGGCAAAGTACATATGGAGCCTGCTATGCAGTTGGATGATAGGTTTGAGGGTCATATAGTGCAAGGTCATGTGGATTGTGTAGGCATAGTAAGAGAGATAACTCCTCGCAGTAACGCGACAGATTTCATCATAAGTGTAGACTCTCAGCATATAGCCTATATCATTCCCAAAGGCTCTATCACGATTGATGGTATAAGCCTTACTATAAATGATGTATATAGCGATAGCTTTCGTATCACGATCATACCACACACCCTAAAAGAGACACTCATCAAAGATTATAAGATAGGTACCAAGGTCAATATAGAGACTGATCTATTTGCTCGATATATAGACCATATACTTAGATATCGAGCCACACAAAAAAAATCAATGAGCTGGAGCGAGATAGATAAGATTCAGATGAGTTACTAATGAACCTATCGGTATAGCTCTATTGAGGTCGGTGCCATATAGCAAAATCTGGTATAGAGTCAGGCAAGATAGTAGTCGGTTTTTGAGCACCCTCTGTTAGCTCTTTGACTCTTATGGTAACATATAGGTCTATCTCTTTTATGGATATAGAGCCATCTTGATTGTAGTCAGCCTCCATACTCTCTATACCATCTAAAAATGCTTCTGTAAAAGCACCATTTTGCCATCTGTCATCCTCTAGCGAATAGCCGTTGGCAGTAGTAGCCGTCATGATGATCTCGCCTGTGCCAGAGCTTGTGATGCTCTTGATAGCACTCACTAGATCTCTCTTGACTCCATTTATGCTCCCACTATGACAAGTATCTACAAGCAGTATCACTTTTGATGGCAGTCTATTTGTTATATCTTTGAACTCCCTCCAATTTACCGCACTTCTTCGGATACTTCCCAAATCTGCCTCATGGCTGAGAAAGTAGTAGTCATTGCTATCTTTGTTGATACCATGACCTGCCACAAATATGATAGCTACATCTCTTTGTGTCACCTCTCTATCTAGCCAATCAAACGCCCCCAATATATTATCTTTGGTAGCATTGTCATCTACTAATTTTTTGATTTTGATATCTCTGAAGATTACATTTTTTTGCTTCTTGAACATCTCTGCCATATCGGAGGCATCTTTGCTAGCGTATGTCAAATTATATTTGCTATTTTGATAGCTACTCACCCCTATGCTCAACATATATAAGATAGGTTTAAATATATCATCAATCGACTCTTTTATCACCTCTACAGTTATAGGTAGCGAGGATGATTTTTCTCCTCTCACCATAGCCATGATGATATTTAATCCATCAGAGAGCTTGACATCTATACTATATCTATTGTCACCCTCTTTTTTTATGCCACTATTTGATATCGGTCTACCATTTCTCATAAATAGCACATTGGATATATTGTGATCACCACTGATACTGAAGATCACTTTGGTGCTCTCATCAGATGTCTTTAGCTGTGGGGCTGACTCTAGTGTGATCTCGCTAGGCAGTATATCTCTAATGTCATCTTTGTCTACTATCTTCTCTCCATCTCTTTGCATCTTCTCTATGGCGATAGATTCGCTACCATACTTTATGATATACTCTATTATCTTGGGTCTATACTTCTCTTTGTAGAAGTTTGCACTAGGAAAAAATAGAGCCTCTCTATCGACACCTTGATTGATATGGTATCCCATAAATTTATCACCATCTACCGATGAAGCATAGTATCCGCTCTTGCTCCAAATGATCCACTCATCATATCTCGATACAAATATGTTGAGTATGGGATTGATAGTCATGCTTCCTCTGCCATCTATGCTATTTTTCAACTGACTTAAATCCCATACTTTTATAGTCTGGTCAGAGCTTCCACTTACCAACCTATCTCCATCTAGTGCCAAGCTCAATATAGAGCCAATGTGACCAACCAAGGAGGCCACATGTCTGCCTTCAAAATCATAAACATCCAAGTATCCATCATCACCACCAGAGATGATATAGTCTCTGTAAAATCCATAAGATTTGTGACTAACTCCATCATATGACTCTCTTGTGATTTTGACTACAAGTTTGCCATCCTTTTTTAGGCTAAGTGCAGCATCTCCATATCCATACACTCCGCCAGCCCCATGAGATAGAGTATACCCCCCTTTGGCAGTAGGTATTCGCAGAAACTCATTTTGATCTTTGATCTTATCTGATACTTTGAACTCCCTCATATCTATAACTTTTTGTAGTGTATGGTTATCATCTTTTATGTTGCTCCAAGCTATCCGATCACCCTTGACACCTACGCTCCATACAGCTGCACCTGCCCCAACAATACTTCTGCTGATATCGCCTGTATCTATATCCCATATATATATCCTATGATTATCTACACCTACAGTAACAGCTGTAGAGTTGTCTAAAAATGCTACTACTCTCGCAGGACTCTTATGTCTCTTAAATATAGTATATAGAGCATAGTCATCTTTGACAGAGTATATATTTATAGGTCTATCTACAACATCTAAACCACTACCCGATATTAGAAATTTTCCGTTTGGTGAGTAGTCCAAGCCTTTCGGTACAGAGAGAGTCGGTACTCTCTTGATGAGATTTAGGTCATAATCATAGATAGATATCTCTCTACCATTTCCACTAGTAGCTATATGGTCTGGTGAGATAGCTAGATAGTTGAGATTGTAACTTCTCTTATCACTCTTTATCTCTCTTCTCTTTTGCATATCGTAGAGTCTTATATGGTTATCATCGCCTGCTGTGACAGCAAAATATCTACTATTTTTCATTATGATTTTTACTGCATATACTTTGTTGGTATGAGTTTTGATGGTATCTGATAGAGAGAAGTTCTCATCCACGCTCCATATCTTTGCCTCTCTGTCGCTAGAGCCTGATATGAGATATCTGGAGTCTGGGCTAAATGATAAATCGTTGATGACATTTGTGTGTGATTTGAGCAATCTTATGAGCTTGCCACTCTTGTAGTCATATATCCTTATTGCCGTCCAATCACTCCTATCTTTGCCAGCGAGATAGCCACCTGATGCTAAGTACTTCTGGTCTGGACTAAGTGCTATAGCGTATATCTTGCCTTGATTGCCACTACCTATCTGACCCAATATCTGTCTCTCTTCTTTGCCATCTCTGTTCCATACACGGATACTCTTGTCGTCACTAGATGTTATAAATTTGTGGTCTTTTGTGACTGCTATGTCGGTCACGAGGGCTGTATGACCTTTGATATCTAGTGCTATCACACTCTCTTCCGATATGAGCAGTAGAGAAGAGAGGATGAGAAGCATGACAAACTTTACTATTATTTTCATGGTGACACCCTTTTGATATATCCATATATGGTTTGGCTATATTATATCATATCGACTTTTTATATCTATCCTCTTCTAGTCTTGACCATGCTAGCAACATACCCACTACAATAGCAAATAACCCTATGGTGACTTGCACATGTAGTTGGATATCAGATATCATAGTGAGGATATAGATACTTGCGAGAGTTATCTTCATGGCTCTATATTCTTTTGAAACGATAGGGATACTAGATACTTGATAGAGCATATAGAGCAGAAGTATCAATCCTACCAAACCCACCTCCACTAATGTCTGGAGATATTGATTTTGCAGGTGGTTGGCTCTCTTTAGATAGAAGTCGTTTGGAAACTCTCTAGCCGCCTCTTCTCTCATGAGTGGCATAGTCTCCACTACACCTGTACCAAATATAGGTCTCTGCTCTATAAATTTGACAGACATCATCATCACACCTACACGATACCCTAGAGATGTGGCATAGTTATCATTCTCTATCATGTTCTCTATATCACTCTGAAACATAGTGACTCGCTCTTGAAATGTTGCACTAAGCTGGTATGCTCCAAGCGTGATAGATATAGTGAGCAGCATAGATACAGCTATGGCTTTTAGCTTATTTTTAAATGATAAGAGACCCAATATAAATATACCTACCAAAAATGCCACTTGACCTGTACGACCCTTGATGAGAAATAGTGTAACTATAGATGAGATGACAAATATACCATATAAAATCTTATGCGATAGAGGGTAGGAGTGTAGTATCCTGTAGAGGGCTACGATGATGGCAAATGCCAAAAATGTACTATACTGTATATGGTGCATAAATGGAGATGGATCAATGATGAGTACTTTATCTTTCTCCCACAATCCCCCATATATACCATATGCCACAATATTGCTGATAAATATACCCAACATAAGAGCTATAGAGATCTTGTATATAGTATCTTTTTTGAGTGTGACGAAAGCTATAGTGGCAGGTATGAGATATAGAAATGGCACCAAGTATCTGATGGCCTCTTTGGCTTGGTCTAGTGGGTAGAGAGCAATTGTCGCAAAGTAGTATGAGACAAAAAGCAAAATCGACTGTGAAGCTCTATCTGAGAATATCTCTTTGAGTTGTGATTTCAAATCTTTTGAGATCACAAAAAGTATCAGTATGATAGCAGAGAGTATAGGTACACTAGCCCTTGATAGAGGCAATACAAAAGCGTATAGTATAAAGATATAGTTGATGGCTGCTGTGGTATCAAATCTTTTCATCTATCTCACACCCTCTTGTTCCATCTATCATGCATCCAAAACCATTGTGATGGGTACTCGGAGATGATCTCTTCAAGCTTTTGATTGTATACTCTAGTCATCTTGTGTAGTTTTTCATCTTGTGTAGACACCTCGTCAGCTATATACTCTATGGGGTCGCCTATATCTAGCCTATATTTACCATCAGATACTCGTGGCATGCTTATTGGGATAATTGCTGGATTTAGCTTGAGCTTACTCATGGCTATAGAGTGTGTAGTGAATGCTTCTCTACCGAAAAATTCCACCAAAAAGCCATTTGATTTGTTGACTTTTTGGTCTATCAATGCACCTACTGCACCACCACTCTTTAGCTCCTTTACCATAGCTATACCAGCTCTTTTTTTGTAGACGGCTCTGTTGCCATATCTGCTTCTAAATGGTATCACTATATTGTGGTCTATCAATTTGTTGTCACCTTCTCTACCTATCACTACCATAGGAAAGCCATACTTGGATGCAAAGAGTGGCGGTAGCTCCCAATTGGAGAAGTGAGCCCCCATAAAGATAAATCCATTATGGTGAGTTGCTTTCAAATCTTTGAGTTTGGATATCGCTTCATCTTTGTTGATGACCATATCATCTATCTCTACTCTACCACTAACCAAAAAGAGTATATCAGTGAGGGTTTTAGCAAGCTCCTTATAGACATCTTTGGATAGCTCTACTATCTCATCGCTACTCATCTCACCAAAGGCATGCTGGAGATTGGATATAGTGATATTTCGCCTCTTCTTGCTGAGGTGATAAAATAGATACGCAACAGCTCCAAAAAAACTATATATCCAACTCTTTGGAAAGTATTTGACTTTGAGTAGAAGTATGCGAACTACCACATACTCCGATCTCTGCACAAATTGACTCTTCATTATACCGCCTCAGGTAGTTTGGATCTTTTGTAGATAAGCTCCCTAGCTATCTTTGCTATCTCGCTAGGCTCTATCTCTTGTATACTATAGTCATCTCTGTTTAGTTTGAGAGGGTTTACTTCTGACTCTGAGCATATGACTCGATTTTGCTCAGTAGCTATAGTGTTTCGCCATCCAGGAGTAGGACCAAAAAGTGTGATACTAGCTCTATTCATAGCCCAAGCCATATGCGTAGGACCACTATCTCCACCTATAACCAAATCTGCCCTAGATATGAGTGCTTTTAGTTCACCTAGAGTTAGTTTGGGCACTATGGTAACACTACTATTTTTAGAGATATACTCTGCAGAGTCATACTCCTCTCTGCTTCCCCATACCACCAAAGGGTTCTCTCCCATCATATCTATAAGCTCTACAAACTTCTCTTTGGGATACACCTTGCTACTCCAGCTAGAGCCTAGTATGTATATGATATTTTTTTTATCTCTGCTTAGAAGCTCTTCTACCTTTTTGCTATCCATCTCATCAAAAAATAAAAATGGCTTTTTGTCCAACAAAGACTCTCTCTCGCAAGGTATATTTAGTGAGTCGCATATGAGTTTTAGATTTCTATATATGACATTCTCTTCATATGGGATATTGAAAGATTTATCATACAGTAGTGAAGCTACCCCCTCTCTAGTCGAATCTTTGTCAAATCCTCGACTAGAGCCAAGCATCCTAGAGACGACAGCTGACTTGATAAGTCCTTGAGCATCTATCACTACATCATACTGACGAGAAGCATAACTCTTTACTTTTTTTATCTCTGATATGAGCTGAGTCTTATCTTTTTTGAGTGACTTGAGGTTGACGGGAAGTATCTCATGGATATCTGGATTGTGACTCAGCAGATCAACCAACGACTCCTCCACTATCCAATCTATCTCTATCTCTGGCATAGCTTTTTTGACAAACTGTAGAGCCACCATAGCATGTATGATGTCGCCCATAGCTGAGAGCTTCACTATAGCTATCTTCACCTGCTCACCTCATTTTTATAAATTTGGGACACCTCTAATAGCCCTAATGTTATAATTTTATCCAAATACTCTAAAAGGCTACATAAATGATCTGTATTTTTGATTGTGAAACCATACCCGACTACGAGCTGATCAAGTCTACATTTGATGTGGCTAACTTGGATGAATATGAAGCCATCATAAAAGCTCAAGAGATATACCAAGAGTCACACAATAGCACTTTTTTGCCTCTACCATATCATCGTGTTGTGGCGATATCTGCTGTCATAGCTGATGAGTTTGGCAATTTTATCAAAGTTGGAGATTTTGGTAACGATAGCGATATGGAGGAGGATATTATTCGTCACTTTTTCTCATTTGTAGAGGAGAAAAATCCCAAATTGGTATCTTTCAATGGTAGAGGATTTGATATGCCTATGTTGCTCATAAGGGCTATGAGATACAACCTCTCATTTCACTCATACTTCGACCAAGACAACCCACAGTTAGGCAAAAGCAAATGGGCAAACTATCGACAGAGATATGCAGAAGAGTTCCATACAGATCTGCTAGACTCTCTAGGGAGTTTTGGTGCAGTACGCAATCTAAAGCTAGATACCATATGCACTATGGCAGGAGTGCCTGGCAAATATGATGTATCAGGAGATCAAGTCTTTGAGCTATTTTACCAAGGAGAGATAGATAAAATCAGAGAGTATTGTCAATCAGATGTACTCAACACATATTGGATATATCTCAAATATGAGCTACTCAAAGGTAGATTGACTATAGAGGATTACTATAGATACCTATTCAATATGAGAGAGCGACTACCAGAGCTTGGATACCACAAAGTCTTTTGTGATGCTATAGATAGAGAGCTAGAGAGACAATAGAGTTGCCAACAACTCTAATCTTACGCTTTTCTATAGTATTTATACGATATAATCACAACAATAATCATCAAAGGAATTTCTCATGATAGGTATAGTCGACTACAATATGGGTAACTTAGCCTCTGTTATCAATGCTTTTCAAAGCATAGGAGCTGATGCCACTATAGAGAGTGACCCAGATAGACTAAAAGATTATGATAAGCTGATCCTGCCAGGTGTCGGTGCTTTTGGTGATGCCATGGAGCATTTGCAGAGCAATGGAATGGATAGTGCCATCAAAGAGTATGCTTCACTAGATAGACCCTTATTAGGCATATGCTTGGGTATGCAACTACTCTTTGATAGTAGTGAAGAGTTTGGAGATAGTAGAGGTTTGGGGCTGATAGATGGTGAAGTGGTAGCTTTTGATGAGAGCCAATTTGACCACAAACTCAAAGTCCCACACATGGGGTGGAATGAACTTTTTGTGCAGAGAAAGACTCCTATATTTCAAGGATTAGATAGTGACTTCTATCTATACTTCGTCCACTCATTTCACGCCAAATGTGATGATAGATATGCCATCGGCAAGACTCACTACGGATATGAGTTTACAAGTGCAGTACAAAAAGACAATATCTACGGCATCCAACCCCACCCAGAAAAGAGCCACAAAAATGGCTTGAAGATTATAGAGAACTTCGCAAAGCTATAACCCAAAAGGAGAGCCAATGAGTGACCACTTCATCAGAGAGATAGAGATCAAAAACTTCAAATGTTTTGAAGAGTTCAAAGCAGATGGATTTGGTCGAGTCAATCTCATTGGCGGGAAGAATAATGTGGGAAAGACGGCTTTTATGGAGGCTATATATCTTAGCAATTCTAATCAAAATTTATATAATATTATTAGTCTAAGATATATATCTGATATTTTTTGGGATTTAATGAAAGAAGTTGGAAAAAAATTTATTGATAATTTTATAGATGAAAAGATGCAGAGCTATGAAAATAATCAAATTAAATCAAATTTAAATGATTTAGAAGTAAATATGATTTTTAGAAACAATGGTAAAGCAAATAAAAAAAAATATGAAACACTGTATAGTAAAATTATTGAAAATGAGTTAGAAGATAGATTAGATAGTTATTTAAAAGATTTTGATAGTGATATTGAGAAGTTTAGAATTATAAATAGTCAACCACATTGTAAAAAAAATGGAAAGTTTTATAATTTAAATGAATTTGGAGAGGGTTTAGGTAAATTTATAAATTTTATAATGCTTTTATTGTCACAAAAAAGTAGTATTATTCTAATAGACGAAATAGAAAACGGCATCCACTACACAAACCTAGATAGACTATGGGAGATAATCCTCACTATTTCAAAAGAGCAAAATGTCCAAGTCTTCGCCACAACTCACTCCAAAGAGTGCATAGAGTCTTATGCGAGAGTAGCTAAGAGATTAGAAGATAAAGAGATAGCATTTATAGAACTATGCAAACGAGAAGAGGAGATAAAGGCTTTTATTTACCCTTATGATTGGTTTATAGGTGAGATAGAACAAGAGCATGAGGTAAGAGGATGTCTATAAGAATTTTTGTTGAAGGAAATGATGATAAAAAATTTATAGTTTCTCTTTTGAATGACTTAAAAAAAGATAAAAGATTAGAGATACAAGATAGTGTAAATTTTAATAACTATATTGAGGTTATGGGAAGTAAATCTAAACTTTTAGATAGAGAGCATATTAAATATAATAGACTCTCTCAAAAAATAGGCTTTGAAATCAAAAAAACTCTTTTTATATTTGATTGTGATTTTGAAGAAGATGATAAAAATTGTAATGGTATAGAAAAGTCTCAAAAGTGTTTTGATAATCTATTAGTAAATCTAAATTGGAATATTGCAACTGATGTCTATATTTTTAATCGTAATTTAGACTATTTTTTACTAGAGACCATCAATAAACAGGAGTGTTATGAACATTTTGATAAATTACTAGAGTGTTTAGATGTAGAAAAGGTAAAACCCAACAAAAAACCTATAGCCAATCTATATAGGGATTTGCACCCCTACCCTCAATTTGATTTCACAGATGATAGATTTCAACCACTAAAAGATAAATTAATAGACTTATTTAAAGGAATGGAAATATGACAATACTACCAGCAATAGACCTAAAAGATGGCAAAGCCGTAAGACTAAGCAAAGGCTTGATGGAGTCTGCCAAGATATATAGTGATGAGCCATGGCAAGTGGCGAAGCGATTTGAAGAGCTAGGGAGCGAGTGGTTGCACCTCGTTGACCTCAATGGTGCATTTGCAGGTGAGCCAAAAAACTTAGAGCAGATCAAGAAGATACGAGAAAATTGCAACCTCAAACTAGAGCTTGGTGGGGGCATTAGAGATGAAGAGACTATCAAGATGTATCTTGAGCTTGGGATTGATAGGCTAATCCTTGGCTCTATAGCAGTCAAAGACCCTCAATTTGTCAAAGATATGGCTAGTAGATATCCTATAGTTGTAGGGATAGATGCTATTGATGGTATGGTGGCTGTAGAGGGTTGGGCAGAGACTTCCGATATGAGAGCTACCGACTTGGCTAGAGAGTTTGCATCTTGCGGTGTCGAAGCTATCATATGTACTGATGTAGGCAGAGACGGCATGATGACAGGAGTCAATGTGGAGTTTACCAAAGCGATACAGGAGGCTTGTGGATTGGAGACAATTGCAAGTGGAGGATTGAGAGATATGCGTGATATAGAAGCTTTGATAGAAGCAGGAGTCGATGGTACTATCGTAGGCAAGGCGTTTTATGAGGGAACTTTAGACCTTGAAGAGGCATTTAGCTTAGCAAAAAGAGAGGAGATGTGATGGAAGAGACGACTTATCAAGAGCTTACCATAAAGCTAGATCAAGAGTATATAGAGTTTATAGCTGATTTTGTAGCCAATATCTATGGAGATGGAGTGGAGCTAGGTGATGGGCAGATCGTAGTCAGAAGTGAAAATGATCTATCGTTTGTCCAAGATGCAGTAGAGTCACTAGTAGGTACATTGGGTGGTGTAATAGATGTATCCTTCCATCTCGAAGAGAAAAAAAATGTAGATTGGATCAAAGAGTATCAAGACTCTATCCAGCCCATAGAGGCAGGAGAGTTCTATATATATCCTAGTTGGTTCCAACCAAAAGAGAATAAGATCAATATCAAGATCGACCCCGCATTGGCTTTTGGTTCTGGGCATCATGCTACCACATTTAGCTGCCTAGAGGCTATAGGGAGCAGAGTCAAAGGTGGCGAGAGAGTGCTTGATGTAGGTTGTGGTAGTGGTATATTGGGATTGGCTTGCACAAAGATGGGTGCATTGGTAGAGCTATGCGATACAGACCCCCTATCTGTCACAAGCACAAAAGAGAATTTCATACTCAACGAAGCACTATATGCAAAGATATGGGAAGGCTCTACAGACAAAGCAGAGGGCGAGTATGATGTAGTGATAGCCAATATCATAGCAGATGTATTAAAATTCATTGCGTCTGACTTAAAGAAATTAACTAAACCTAAAGGCACTTTGATACTTTCAGGGATTTTGGATACAAAGTTATCTTCAATCTTGGATACATATAGCGATCTAAAATTAGTAGAGCAAAAACACAAAGATGAGTGGGTAACACTAATCTATCATAAGGAAACAGATGTCTAATCAAAACAACAACAATAATAACAACAACGACAACAACTTTTTCAATAACAATCCACTGTTGGCGTTTGCCATCTTCTCTATCGTCATCATAATGATATTTAAGATGATGGTAGGAGATGGTGGAGGTCTAGGAAATATAACAAATGGTGGACAATATGTCACCAAAACAAAGCAAGTTGTCTATTCGGAAATCAAGCAGTATATAAAAGATGGGCAGATAAAGTCAGTGAAAATCACTCCATCATCTATAGAGGCTATAGGAGAAGATGGTAGCGGTCAAAAGGTAAGATATGTAGCCCAGAAAGTGCCAGCCGTAGACAATGAACTCATACCTCTACTAGAGAGTAAAAATATCAAATATGAAGGTATCATGGGCAATGGTTGGCTAGTTGAGCTTATAAATTTGATGCTTCCTATATTGATCTTCTTTGCCATATGGTTATTTCTTGCAAAGAGAATGCAAAAGAGTATGGGTGGCGGTATATTGGGTGCAGGCAAAAGCGATAAGCTTATAAGTGCAGAGAAGCCAGATACCAAGTTCGATGATGTTGCAGGTGTAGAAGAGGCGAAAGATGAAGTCAAAGAGATAGTTGATTTCCTCAAGTACCCAGAGAGATATATAGAGCTAGGAGCGAAGATACCAAAAGGTGTACTACTAGTAGGACCTCCAGGTACAGGTAAGACGCTACTTGCCAAGGCAGTAGCAGGAGAAGCCTCTGTACCATTCTTCTCTGTGAGTGGCTCAAGCTTTATAGAGATGTTTGTAGGTGTAGGAGCCTCTAGGGTTCGTGATCTCTTCGAGCAGGCGAAAAAGCAGGCACCATCTATTATCTTCATAGATGAGATAGATGCTATCGGTAAGTCTCGTGCAAGTGGTGCAAATATGGGTGGTAACGATGAGAGAGAGCAGACACTAAATCAACTACTTGCAGAGATGGATGGCTTCGGTACAAATACACCTGTCATAGTACTAGCAGCGACCAATAGACCAGAGATACTAGATGCAGCACTACTAAGAGCAGGTAGATTTGACAGACAAGTGTTGGTAGACAAGCCAGACTATGAGGGTAGACTCAAGATATTGGAAGTTCACAGCAAAGATGTCAAATTGTCCAAAGAGGTAGATATGGCAGAGATAGCCAAATCTACAGCAGGATTGGCTGGTGCAGACTTGGCAAATATCATCAATGAAGCAGCACTACTTGCAGGTAGACAAGACAAAAAAGAGATAGAGCAGTCTGATTTGATGGAGTCTATAGAGAGAGCATTTGTGGGGCTAGAGAAGAAAAATCGCAAGATAAATGAGCTAGAGAAGAAGATAGTATCATACCACGAGAGCGGTCATGCACTTATGGCAGAGTTGACAGAGGGTGCTACTAGAGTGACAAAAGTATCTATCATTCCTAGAGGATTGGGTGCATTGGGATACACTCTCCATTTACCAGATGAAGAGAATAGATTTCTCAAGCAAAAGCATGAGCTATTGGCAGAGATAGATGTACTCTTGGGTGGTAGAGCGGCAGAAGAGGTCTTTTTGGGTGAGATATCTACAGGTGCAGGAAATGATCTACAGAGGGCTACTGATATCATCAAAGATATGATATCAGTCTATGGTATGAGTGATGTAGCAGGATTGATGGTACTAGAGAAGTCACAACAAAACTTCCTTACTGGTGGTATGGCACACAAGGACTATAGTGAAAATATGGCAGAGAAGATAGATAATGCTGTCAAGAGCCAACTAGATGAACACTATGCACATGTCAAAAATATACTTAGAGAGTATGGTGATGCTATAGAGGAGATGACAAAGGTACTGCTAGAGGTAGAGGTGATAGAGGGTTCAAAAGTCAGATCTATCATCAAAGAGTTTGAAGATACAAATGGCATGGAGAGCCGATTGGCTCATACCGACAAGGTGAGAGAAGAGGAGTCAAATAGATAGACAAGAGACCCTAGACACTGCCACACCTCATTAGGTGCTGAGCGGATGGGTACAACACCAGAGATACAACTATCCCCTCCCCTCACTCACTCCTGTTTCACCTCTCCAGATGTAGAGCAGATATATCACTCATTTAGATATAATGTATAGCAATATAGTGTATTGATATTGTATTGTGTATAGAGGAACTAGTGATATATTTCACCACTCGTAGGGTCGGTTTACCGACCAAAATATTGCATTATCGGAACTGTGGCTTCAGCCTCAGCTATCTCTTGGAACCGTGGCTTTAGCCTCAGCCTATTTTACTTTGGAGCAGTGAC
>FPHC01000041.1_pt2 | contig 30807 bp, 36 predicted proteins | sample 1057211 | NCBI WGS metagenome assembly FPHC01 (sample SAMEA4473313, study PRJEB15554) | hydrothermal vent metagenome | biome: marine basaltic hydrothermal vent biome; feature: marine hydrothermal vent; material: water | place: Pacific Ocean | collected 2011-06-14/2011-07-23 | depth 1199 m
CTTTTAAATAGTTCCGATAGAGATGGGTCGATGAGTTTGAAGCTCTCATTCTTTAAGTCCATAGGAAGTGACCTTTCAAGGTCACCTTATCTTAATAAAACTGCAATATTTTGGTGAGGTTGAAACCTCACTTCCAAAAAAGAGTACCGTTTTTATCTGTATCGTTAGTGTTGAATTAGAGTCTTGCTTTTGAGTTTTGCAAGATGTCAATCTACAAAATAACTCTTCTCTAGCCCATACAGCTCATACCTGATACTTTTAAATAGTTCCGATAGAGATGGGTCGATGAGTTTGAAGCTCTCCTCAAGCACCCTAGATGACTCTTGAGTGCGTGAAAAATTTGCTATCATCAAATCATCTATTGTAGATCGCTTGAGTTCGCTATCTGTACTCTCTTTGAGTATATCGCCCTCTATATCTCTATGGAGTAGCCTATCTTTACTGTATGCTTTTTGGAGTTTGTGTCTAAGTTGTTTGAGTTGGTAGGCGAGGGTGGCATCATCTCTGATATATCTGTTGATATCTTCAATGACACGGATACCCTCTTTGAGTCTATTGAGATTGGCATCTATAAGACGCTCAATCTTTGCTGTGCTATCGCTACTAATCATCGCTTCCAAATATGCCTAGAAGCTGTAGTATAGCTGTAAACATATTGAGAAAGTCAAGATATAGTGATATGGCTGCATCTACCTCTGAGTCATATGCACCATTTGCTATATTTTGTGTATCATATATGGTGAAGATACCAAAAAGTAGCAATATACCAGCAGTGATAACTATATGCATGATAGGACTCTGCAAGAAGAAGTAGTTGATGATTGATGCTACAACTACTACTATGAGGGTGATAAATAGCGGTTTGCCCCAGCTAGAGAAGTCGCTTTTGCTATTGATAGCAAAAAGACTCAATGAGCCAAAAAGTACAGATGTCATCAAAAATGCGTTTCCTATCATACCACCATTACCTGCACCTATAATGGATGCTAGTAGAGGTACTAGTGATACACCCGTAGTGAATGTAAAGACAAATAGTGCTGCTATGTTGAGACCTGGTTTATTTCTAGTCATACCAAGTCCGACAAATAGCATAAATAGTTCAAATCCAAATATAAACCATTTGTACTGTAGTATCACATCTGCATATGGCATAGTAGCGTATGCTCCTGCTGCTGCTGCTATCATGCTAGCTGCTAATAGCTGATAAGTCTTTTTCATGAATGCTACATTTGAGCCTACTTGGACTTGGACTCGTGGTTGAGCTTGTGTATAATCTCTGTCATATAAAGCCATCGAATATCCTTTTTTTATGTTATTTTTGTGCAAGTATATAGATATGAGGTTAACATGAGGTTAATGATATTAGTGGCTTAAATTTTTATATAAAACTTAAGAGAAGCTCTCGTAATTGAGGTGAAGTTTTGGAGAGTAAAAATCTGATCAACTCCTATGCGGTTTTGAGAAACCGCATAGTCAGCTTAGTCTACAAATCTAGGTCTAGAGTTGCGACACCTAGATAGAGCCCTGCTAGCTTGGTAATTATTTGGATATTTGCCAAAGTGTACTTTGCCATAGTAGCTACATCTTCTGCTTTTACGCTCACATCCTCTGTACGAGAGGTACATCTCTCCATCTGATACAACTTTGATTCGTTCATCGTAGCATACATATAGATTTGAAGTGTTGCTATATGATCTTGTTCCATATGTATCTCTGACCTCTACATATTCCGCAGAGAGAAAAGTTGTTAAAACAATCATACTAAAAAAAATTATCTTTTTCATTATCAATCCTTTCTATTTGATTAGCTGCATGAGCATATCTATCATTCGCTTTTGTGTCTCAAGATCACCATGTTGTGTCTCTATGTTGTAGTAGTTTGTACTATGTCTATTTAGTACTACAAAATTGGAAAGTGAGCAATCATTATTGTTTGTATCTACTCGCTCATATCTAGTATTGATACCCTTTTTGAGTAGAGCATTGAGTTTGGAGCGATTAGGAGTTTTATCTGTGCCTGCGATATAGATGAGGCTATCTTCGTCATTGAGTCCGCCTTTGCTTCCTTTTGATATGTGACTATAGGCTCTGTAGTTTGTGATGTTATTGCTCTCTTTGAGGATAGATATACTACCCTTGCCATCTAAGTTGTTGTGCAGTGCTAAATAGGGAAATGAACGGTATTTGTAGTGATCTATGATAGAGAAAATTACCTTACTGTAGATAGGTGCAGGGTAATTTTGTTTTTTACAATTGCGAGCTGTTCGCACTGTATTTCCAAAGTTTCTATTGGGATCTTGTCCTTCAAAATATCGTCTATCATTTGCCATCACAGCCAAAAACCCTCCTCCATACCTCTTCGTAGCATAGATAGCAGATGCAAATGCTGTCTGTTCATTGTCATGAGGCAGGAACCAAAAAGGTCCTTTGCTCTGTCTTGGATGGGTGACAAGTAGCATCTTCCATTGGTACTTACCCTCTTTGAATGATATTTGATCTACACACAAGCCCTTTAGGGATTGGTAGTTTCTCTTGATATCTGGATATCTCTCAAGTGATTTTAGTGTAGAGGAGAGGGTAAGTGCTTTTATAAAAGCAGGTCTCTCACATGGTGTTTGAGCTAACAATAGAGATGTTGCAAAGATAAATAATCTTACTACTCTTTGAGTATTCATAAAAACTCCTTATAAAATGATACTACCTTTAAACAAAATATTTGCTGAAGTTTTATGTTTGTCAAGAGACTTATTGCTCTATTTTTCAGCTCTATAGTGTGGATTGATCTTTAGTAGTACCATATCGGCTATGACATTTCCTAGTAGTGTCAAAAATGCCCCTATGATGAGTATGCCCATTATGACAGGGTAGTCTCGACTCAATGCACTTTGATAAAAGAGTAGCCCCATACCATCTATGGAGAATATCTGTTCGAGTATCACACTACCACCCATAAGACCAGGAAGTGATAGACCCAATATAGTGATGATGAATGGTTTTAGATTTGGGTATATGTATATCTTTTTGAGCTCTCTATCATCTACCCCTCTAGCTCTAGCAAAAAATATATAATCGCTCTTGAGTATATCTAGTGTCAATGATCGTACATAGAGTAGGAGAGATCCGAAGCCTACAAATACCATCACAGATATTGGTAGCACCATATGGTACGCCATATCAATGTAGTGGGCGATGCCCTCTTTTGGCTCAAATCCCTCTAGTCCACTGATGGGAAACCATTTTAGCTTTAGGGCAAAGAAGAGAACCAAAAGAAGTGCCAAATAGAAAGATGGTGTAGCATAACTCAAAAGAGATAACTGCTTGATGCTCTCCTCATATCTGCCACCTCTCATAGCGGAGTCAACACCAAATTTGACAGCTATCAAAAATACAAATACCATAGCGGTCAGATTCATACCTAGCGTGATGCCTATACGAGAGCCTATCATCTCCAATACCTCTTGACCACTAGCAAAAGAGAGTCCAAAATCCAAATGGACTATGGCTTTTAACCATAAAAAATATTGCATATATAGCGGTTTGTCGAGACCATATACCGACTTTAGATGCTCTATAGACTCTGGCGTAATATTTGGATTTAGCCCACCAGCAGCAAAGAAGCTATTGGGTGCTAAGTGTATCATGCCAAATGATATGAGCGATATCAAAAAGAGCATAGATATGATGTATAGTATCTTTTTGGCAAATACTCTATTCATATATAGCTACTATTGATTTGAAAAACATCTATCCATAGACTCTCTACTGTTTGCTTTTTTGACACACTCTATTGAGGCGAGTGATTCATCTATGGTTTTCAATATCTCTTTTTTGCTCTTCTCATCCCAAGTCTCAAAGTCAGCTTCATTCTCACCACTCATATCGTTTGCTTTTTTGTTACAGATATTTGCCTCCTTGAGTGTCTTTGCACTACTTAGACACTCTTTGCCAAATAGCAAAACTTTCTCTTGTGATATAAACTGCTCTTTCATCTTTGGTAGCATGCTCTCCATTATTGCGCTTTCTATCTGTTTTTGTTGACTCTTTGTTGGTGAAGCACCATCCTTTACTCCAGCACTTGAAGCAGCAGATTTGAACATAGAGGCGATAGCTGAGAGTTGCTCTGCTACCTCTCCTCCATTATCTTGCTTGCCTCCCTTTGTTGTGGATGCTTTGGAGCTATCCCACTTCTCGCCCATCTCGTTATATATGGGAAACTTAGGAAGCTCAAAATCACTATCGCTTATCTCTGCATCAAAATCTATCTTGGTAGCAACTCCGCTACTCTTCACTCCCATTATATTTGACTCTATTTTGAGTGGTATTCCTTTGTACATACACTGTTTTGTACCCATGGCATCCCATACATCGCACTCATAGCCCAATACACTATCTTTGCCTATCTTTTTGCCACCCATTCGTTTGAGAAGATTTAATCCAGCTTTTTGTGCTGTATTGTCGTCTGACAGCCCAAGCATCGCTATAGCAGGATTTTTCATTTTTGTTATTCGTTTTTTGTTGAAATCTACATTGTATATGGTATCTCTATCCATATATGATATGGTATGACTCTTCTCCATCTTGCCATTTTGTTTAGTAACTTTACTCTCCTCTTTTAACTCTCTGATACCATAATCTGCAAATATTACCCTCTTTTTCTCTAGGGTTTTGCTACTGATTCCCATAATATTTGCACTGCTTGTCACTCTGTATGTGATCTTGCCACTCTTTACGCCAAATTTTTGATACATCTTGTCGCTTGCCATAGAGACACCGCTCGCTACCAAAAAAGCTATTGAAATATTTACCAATCTTGTCATGCTTTATTCTCCTTATTTAGTATACATATCGAGATCTTTTTCCATCTCATCAAACTCTTTGTCGTTCTCGACACTCTCTTTTGTATTCTCAGCTTTTTTACCAGAAGCTCCTATGATGCCACCTAGTACCTTCAGCATTGCACCAGCCTTTTGGAGGTCCTTTGCATCTTTTTCGCTCACACTTCCGCCTAGGGTATTGAGCAGATTGGTTACTTGTTTCATCTGCTCTTTGTCATCTATCCTCTGCTCTTTTGGCTCTTCTGTTGGTAGTGCCTCTTTCGCTTCTGGGGTAGTGCCTGTTGCTGTTGGCTCAGGGCTATCTGCCTCTATCTCATCTTTGTGATCTAAGTTTGTGAGATCTATAGTCAAACTGTTTGGTTTGCCTCTGCCTAGAGTGAAGCTTACCTCCTTTTTGCCACTTGCTATCTTTGCTTCGACGCTATAGTCTCCATCCTCTAGTGTGAGTTTGAGCTTTTTGTTGCAAGGTTTGCTCTCCTCTATCACAAGTCGCCCACTGCTTGCATAGACTTCATAGCTTACCTTCTCGCTCATATCTGGACATTTAGACTCTATGTAGAATTGACCAAAGATTATATGGAGCTTGGTAGTCTCTCCTGCTTTTACCTCAAATGGCGTAGTCTTACGAAGCTCATTGTACACAGATTTGACGACATATTTACCTACTGGTATCTGTCTCTCACCAGCTTTTCTCTTGTAGGAGTCAAAACTTGTAGTTAGCCCATCTTCAACCTCACCATCTACCACCTTGTATATGCGGTGATAGGCTTTTATCCACTTGCCACCCTCTTTCTCTGTGGCAGATATCTCTACCTTGCCAGTTTGACCCATTACGATATTGAGCTTCGTAACTTCTCCTGCTTTTACCTCAAATGGCGTAGTCTTACGAAACTCATTGTACTCAGATTTGACTACATATTTGCCTACTGGTATCTGCCTAACACCAGGCTCTTTTTTGTAAGAGCTAAAAGCTGTCAATTGACGATCCTCAGCTTCACCATCTACCACCTTGTATATGCGGTGATAGGCTTTGACCCACTTGCCACCCTCTTTCTCTGTGGCAGATATCTCTAGGTTGTTTTTGAGTTTTTTAGCTTTTGGTTTTGGAGCTGGTTTTGCTTTTTCTACTTTTTTGGTGATGGTATTCATCGCATCGTTGAGTGCTGTAGCATTCTTCGCAGAGAAGTACTCACCGCCTGTAGCTGTAGCGATACACTCTAGCTCTCTATCTGTACTCTTATCTACATTGAATCCGATGACATGGGTTACGAAATCAACCCCTTGAGCCTTGAGGGCCTTTGCTGTGGCACATGGATCAGGATCGCAAGTCTCTTTGCCATCAGATATGAGTATGATGGTAGCCTTCTCTTCTGTATATTTGATCTCATCGGCTACCTTTTTCATAGAGCGACTTATGGGTGTCTTCCCCTTAGGCTGTATGCTCATAACAGTAGATATCATAGCATTTTTATCTACTTTGCCGACTGGAATGATACTCTCTATATCATTGCAGTCACCCTTGCTTCTGTGTCCATATACAGTAAGACCTAGCTCCACCTGTGGGTTCCACTTGGAGACTACATTTTTGAGTACATCTTTGGCTATAGTGATCTTGGGGGTGCCATCTATCTGCCCCCACATGCTACCAGATGCATCGAAGATGATGACGGCTCTAGGACTATCTCCTGCTGATAGATGTGTAAATAGTGTAGCTAGTACAAATAGCCAACCAATTATAACTTTTTGCATAAATATCTCTCCTTTTATAAAATATAGAGACTATTTTAACATAATTATGTGTCAAAATTGTGACGAAGTTGTTATTAATCTATATTTTATTGAGAGATATGTAAAAAATTTAGAAACGATGAAGCCCAAATCAGATACTAAACTCTCTATATTCTGCCGTTCAAGAGTCTGATGAGTGCATCTGATACTTCATCAAACTTCAAGACTCTTTTCCCATTATATTTTTGAGAAAATTTTTCTGCTTGCGTCTTGTCACCTATGGCGACTAAGTCGTCACCAGATGGTGATATGGCACGGCTACCATATATATAGTAAGCACTCTCGCCATCTATCGCTTTACCTGTGATATAATCTGTCACTACTATCTGACTAAAGTCTCTTTCGCTTCTGACTCCTACATCAAACCACTTCCCAGGGCGGAAATAGAACTCAAACATAGACTTAGGGCTAGAGAAGTAGACTGTTTTACCACCTCTAGTCTCTATCTTTGCTACCCAGTTGGGGGCTTTTGCTAGTGGCAGATGTCTTACTAGACCAGTGCTATTTTTGTCATAACTGATAGTGTATATTTTTTTTGCTACTAGTGGTTGGTTGGCATATGATTGGGCATAGGCAAATAGGATAGGTATAGTTAAAAGTGGTACTATTTTTTTCATGATAACCCCTTGTATGGTAAATTGAGAGTAAAGACTTTAGTCTGTGATTTGGATTGGATTATATCAAAAAAATATTAACCAATGATTGCTTATTATCACTATCGGCATTGACTGCTTGTGTTAGTCGAGTATCTTTTGATATGAAGCTAGTGGAGCAAGCTATAGACTGCCAGTAGTACCAAGTCTACTGATAGTAGAATTTTATAAGTATTTGATATACATATGATAATTTACTATAATCCATTGATTGTTATCAATCTATTTCAAATAGAGTTTCGATATAATCTCTTTAACTATTATACTACAAGGAGAGATAATGCATCCTAGTTTTACTAAGGCAAAGATATTTGCTCTATTGGCTTTGATCATCTTGACATTTGCTTTTACGCTTCCTATGGTTACATTTCATGGAGTACTCAACAAGATAGAGGCTGGGAAGATAGATGAGATATCACCAATATCTGCAAAAGTTTGGAATCTATACAATAACGGCAGATATAAGAGTGTCACTACACCAAAAGATGCTCATAATGATTTGATGAAGATGATAGATACATCATCAGAGATAGGTGTAGCATCTTTGCCTATATGGGCAGTATCGCTAGAGGCACCAAACTATCCAAAAAAGGCGTTTCCTGAGGGGATACCTGTCTTTTTCCACTTCGATGGATATAGTGGTGAAGTGCATGAGATGAATACAATCAACCACTATGTAGGCATGGATCCAATGTGGGTAGGTGGACACTTCGAGAGAGCCATAGGACCATATGCCTTGCTACTTTTGACTATACTATATATACTGTTTATAGCATATGACTCTAAGATACTCAACTATCTTATGCTTATACCTGTATCGTTGCCTCTACTCTTTTTGGCAGACTACTCCTATTGGCTATATTGGTTTGGTCACAATCTGCATGACTGGGGTGCATTCAAGATCAAACCTTTTATGCCTACAGTATTTGGTGATGGTAAGATAGCACAGTTTACCACTCACTCATATCCTACTATAGGTTTCTACCTATTGATAGCTATCAGCCTGCTCAGCCTTCTCGCCTTTTTCTCTAAGCAAAAAGCTATGAGAGAGACAGAGAGTTAAGATATATAGAGTGAGAGGAGCTAAATAGCATGAATTGTATCAAGAGATTTCTTATATCTTCACTACTCTTATACACTTCTCTATGCTCTTTGGAGGCTTCATCTGCACTGCAAACAGCCATAGATAATGCACCTGATGGCTCCATTCTCAAGCTCCCCGCTGGTGTCTACAAAGGCAGTATAACCATAAATAAACCCATAACCATAATGGGCAAAGAGGATGGAGTCATCATAGATGGTGAGGGCAATGGTACTGTCATTACAGCCAAAGGCTCATATATTACACTTAAAAATCTACATATTATAGGTAGTGGAGATAGGCATGAAAAGCTTGATGCTGCTATAAAGTTGTCTGATGGTAAGCAGTGTGAAATCAGCGATTGTGTCATAGAGGATTGTCTCTTTGGTATAGACCTACAGATGATGAATAACTCTATCATATCAAATAATCGTATCACTTCAAAAAAGATGGATTTGGGTTTGCGTGGAGATGGGCTACGATTGTGGTATAGCAATGACAATATAATCAAAAAAAATAGACTTATAAGATCGAGAGATATGGTGGTATGGTACTCTCACGGCAATGAGATAGTAGATAATTATGGCAGAGAAAATCGCTACTCTTTACACTTCATGTACGCTGGCAAAAATATTGTCAAAAATAACACTTATGAGCTCAACTCTGTGGGGATATTTTTTATGTATTCACAAGATAGCATAGCCATAGGCAATGTGATCAAAAGCTCTTTAGGTGCTACAGGTATGGGTATAGGACTCAAAGATGTATCCAACTTTGTTCTCAAGAACAATACTGTACTATATAATGCACAAGGGCTATATATAGATAGATCACCCTTTGAGCCAGATACACACAACTGGATAGAGGGCAACAAGATACTCTATAATGCGGAAGCTCTGCATTTTCACTCTCTAAGTGAAAACAATATCATCAAAGATAATGTAATCATGGGAAATATAGAGGATGTTGTAAACGATAGTAGAGGCAGTAAGACAAACGAGAATGAGATAGCAGGTAACTATTGGGATAAGTATGAGGGATTTGATAGGGATGGTGATAATGTGGGCGATACACCTCACAAAGTCTACCAATATGCGGATCAGTTGTGGGTATACAATCCCGATGTGAAGTTCTTCTACGCATCACCTGTCATATCTCTGCTCAATTTTTTGGCAAAGCTGGCACCATTTACTAAACCACTATTTTTAATGGAAGATAAAAAACCTCAAGTGAAGATCAAAGGATAATCATGGCAAAAATCAAAACAGAGAGAAGAGAGTTTATAAAGTACTCTACACTAGGTCTACTTGGTGTAGTGTTGGCAGGAGGATTTGTGGTAGCCCCCAAAGCACTCATAGCTGAAAGCAGGCTCAGACCACCAGGTGCTATTAGCGAAAAGGAGTTTTTAGCCCTCTGTATCAAGTGTGGTCAGTGTCTACAGGTATGCCCATACCACTCTATAAAACTTACAGATATAGGTCATGGTCATGGTGTAGGTACTCCATACATAGATGCCAATGAGAGAGGCTGTTATGCTTGTAATGCTGTACCCTGTGTGCTTGCTTGTCCTAGTGGAGCATTGGATCATAGTTGCGAAAAAGCAGAGGATATCAAGATGGGTGTAGCGGTATTGGAGTCTCCGCAAACATGTATAGCCATCTCCAAAACACCTGTACCTAAAGGCTATAATGATAAAATGCACCGATTTTTAGATGGGACTAGAAATGTTACTGAGCTTGAGCTAGAGCTACTCAAAAAATTTGATGGATATGAGGGCAAGCAGTGTACTTTATGTGCAGATATATGCCCTATACCAAATCCACTCACTGCCATAGCTATGGTGCCAGATAGCAAAGGTGGCAAGAGACCAGAGATATATGATGGGTGCATAGGGTGTGGAGCATGTCAAGAGGTATGCCCTACCTCTACGCCGTCCATAGTCGTCAAGCCCAGAGTAACATATGAGCAGTTCTATAGTAATAGTTAGGAGATATATATGAGATATATGAAGATAAAAGTTTTTGCCTTTAGTTTGGTGACGCTGATAGCATTGGTAGGTTGTGGAGCCGATAGTGAAAAAAAGTCTCAAGAGCCAAAAAACAGTAGTTCAGATACAGCACAATCGCCCAAGATAGAGATAGTGACAAATAGTAATGCCAAAGAGACAAAAGTCAAAGAGAGAGCTACGGATAAAAATCAGAGCAAATCATACTACTATGACTATAATATCAAGAGTGAATATGACCAGAATGCTCTACCAGCAAATAGTGATGCAGAAGTAAGAGTCAAGCCTAGAACAGTCATAGATGCCAATATAAATATACGAAGCCCATATGAAAAGGTGCAAATATCTATGCTGGTCAAACGGCTTAGTAAGAGATTTATTGTCAAGTGTTCCGCTTGTCATGATGATTATGCCAATGGTGTCATAGGACCATCTCTTCTAGGTAGAGATAGTGACTATATATATGGTAAAATAGCTGATTTCAAGAGTGGAAAAGCATCAAATCCGCTTATGAGTGATCTTATAAAGATGATGAGTGATGATGAGATACGAACGCTCGCAAATGAGATATATGAGTTCAATAAAGAGATAAAAAAGATGAGGGAGAGTGGTAGATGAAAAATGCAGTTGTAGGTCTATTGGTACTATTGATTTTGGGAATTGCTGGTTATGTGGCATCTATGGGTGGTGCCTATAATGGTGGAGAGCATGGTAAAGTTGTAGCTGATATAGGTAGTATGGCAGCCAATGCTAGTAGTAGCCAAGCAGAAGAGAAGGACGATAGAGCAAAAGAGAATGATGAGCTAAATGCACTCCGCAATAAAGCAGGAAGTGTTGCCAAATTTGATGTGAGCGAGGATTATGACCGTAAGTGCTCTTCATGTCATGGCATAGATGGTTCAGGATTCCAAAATGGCAAAAAGATGATGGGTCCAAAGCTATTTGGTCAAAGTGCAGATGAGATATATCAAAAGTTGGTAGATTTCAAGTCAGGACGCAAAGAGAATGTTGTAATGAAAGGTCTCTTAATCTCTCTAAATGAAGATGATTTGAGGGCATTTGCAGATGAGATAGGCGACTTTCCAGCTAGAGCAGAGGCAGCCAAAAATAGATAGCGTTTAAAAGGAGAAAGAGTGGATAAGTATAACAACAGAGAGACCATCAAACGATCTTCGTTTTGGTCTACATTTATCAGTACTACTAGAGAGGGTAAAAAGTTTTTGAGCTATCGCTCAAAGCGGTGGATACTTATTGTAGCTATTCATCTACTCTTTTTCCTCTCGTTTGCCATAGATATACAGACTCTTGAGGGGACACTCAATGGCTCTAGGTTTTTGGGCTTTCATCTCATTGATCCATTTACAACCATGGAGATGTTCATGGCTAGACATCATCTGCATATCAATATCATCATAGGAGTTAGTACTATAGTGATATTTTATCTTTTGGTGGGAGGTAGGAGCTACTGTGCATGGGTATGCCCATATGGTCTACTTAGCGAGATAGGCGAAAAGTGGCACAATACACTAGTAACCAAAAAGATCATAAAAGAACGCAAGTTTGATCATAGAGTGAGATATATCTTTTGGGCTATATTTTTGATACTCTCATTTACAAGTGGATATCTCGTATTTGAGACTTTTAATGTGGTAGGTATTATGAGTAGGTTTATCGCATATGGTTGGAGCTTGGCTCTCATATGGGTTGTTTTGGTATTTGCTTTAGAGGTATTTTTCTCTCGTCGTGCATGGTGTACCTATATATGCCCAATAGGTACGACATATGGCATGATAGGAAAAGTATCAGCCCTTAGGGTAGAGTGGAATGACAACTGTGATAGTTGTATGGTGTGCCATGATGTCTGTTTCGAAAATCAGGTACTAGAGATCACAAAGGCGAAATACAAAAAGCAGATAGATGAAAAGGGTATAAAGAGTGCATACATTACAGGTGCAGACTGTACACTATGTGGACGATGTATAGATGTTTGTCACGAAGATGCACTCAAGTTTGACTTTAGATTGAAGAGTTTAGTGTAGATGATAAAGATAGACAATTTAACAAAAAAGTTTGATAAGAGTATATCTCTTGATGCCGTTTCATTGGAGTTTGTCAAAGGTGATTCGGTAGCATTGATGGGGGCTAATGGAGCTGGAAAGACTACACTTATACGCTCTATACTTGGCTACTACCATCCAACTAGTGGTAGTGTGCTAGTCAATGGACTCAATCCCATCAAGGAGAGGACAGAGGTACTCAAACATATCAGTTTTGTGCCACAGCTACCACCACCTATCAAGTTGAGTATCAAAGAGCTTATATATTATGTATGTAAAAGCTCGGAAGCTAATGAGAGTGAGATATATAGCTATGCAGATAGAATGAAGCTAGATATCAAATCAAATCTGCATAAATCATTTTTCAAACTCTCAGGAGGTATGAAGCAGAAGCTTCTCATAGCTATCTCCCTAGCCAAAGAGAGTGATATAGTGATATATGATGAACCCACAGCCAATCTAGACCCAAAAGCTAGAGATGATTTCTATACCCTCATACAGGAGAGTAAGAGCGATAAGTTATCCCTCTTTGTCACCCACCGTATAGAGGAGGTAGAGGAGCTAGTAAATCGTAAGATATACATGGATCTAGGTAAGGTAGTATCAGATGAACGCATTTAGGGTCATACTACTTCTATCTATCTCTCTGCTCTACTTTAGCGGATGTGAAAAGAGGTCTGTCACTACAGAGCTTCGTGATGTCCATTGGGATAGAGATATGTGTGCTAGATGCAAGATGGTAGTGAGTGATAGACACCATGCCATACAGGTGATAGATCCAAATAGTGGCAAATCATATATGTTTGATGATATAGGGTGTACTATACTTTGGTTTGATGATGAGCAGATAGAGTGGAGAGATAGTGCCAAGATATGGATCACTGATGTATCTACTGGAGAGTGGATAGATGCAAGGAGTGCTTTTTATGATAGTGGCAATATCACACCAATGGCTTATGGCTTCGCAGCACACAAGAGCAAAGAGAGTATCAAAGATGGCAAAGAGATAATCCACTATAAAGATTTGGCTAAACGAGTAAGAGCCATAGAGAGTGAAAATAACGCAAGAGGAGTCACCAAATGAAGAGTCTCAACAATCTACTACTCATAGCATACTTAGATCTCAAAGAGTCCATTAGAGCCAATTGGTTTATAGTCTACTCTGTAGTTTTTGGTGGACTGATAGCTCTATTTTTTATAGCAGGGATTACTGAGTCGCAGGTGATGGGCTTTTCAGGTTTGAGTAGACTTCTTTTGATGTATATACAAGTGACTATCGTAATACTCCCTATATTTATATTGGTGACTACTGTCCGATCTATATCTGGCGATAGGGATAGCCACATCTTGGAGTATATGCTCTCGTTTCCTATATCACTCAAAGAGTACTATTGGGGCAAAGTACTAGGACGCTTTGTTACTGTATTTTTGCCAGTATTTATGGCTATGTTTTTTGCTATCATATATGGAGTATTTAAGGGGGCAGAAGTTCCTTGGAGTATATTTTTTCTCTATACAGGTCTGCTTTTTGCTATGAGTTCGGCATTTTTGGGGATAGCTTTTTTTGTATCATCTATAGTTAAATCATCAGAGATGGCTCTTGGTATATCCTTTTTTGTATGGATATTTCTGTTAGCTTTTATAGATATAGCCCTTATATCTTTGATGATGCAAGAGAGGATGAGTACAGCTCTCATCATCTCTATAGCTATGGCAAACCCTATGGAGATATTTAGAGTAGCTGCCATATCTCTATTTGACCCAGAACTCACAGTCATGGGACCAGTAGCATTCTATATACTAGATAGTATGAGCCAAGCTACATTTGTAGTGCTATCTATACTATATCCTATAATCTTAGGTCTTCTTTTTGCCTTTTTGGGCTTCAGGATTTTTGCCAAGAGAGATTTGGTTTAAATCATTGCCTCTTTTTGGTCGTAAAGCTCCAGCTTTACAATGCTATATCGAATCTTTGGCTACTTGAGGATAGGAGTTTGGGGTCGGTAGGGTTGAATTGTAGATGAGTATTAGAAGTTTCTACTTTATTTGAAAGTGTATAAATCTTGATGAGTATTGACCTTTTAACATTATCTCATTTACCTCTATGGGTAGAGTCTCATCTTCTAGTTTGAGTGGTTCTGAGATAAATATCTTCCGTTTTATATCTTTGAGTATCTCTCTACTTCTGAAGTCTGATACACTAAATCTGTTGGAGAGCATAGTGTGTGCATCTTTTTCATCTTTGTGATACTTCATAATGTCTCTTCCCAAAAATAGAGTGTTTGTCAACTCTTGTTTGCTTCTATCCGATAGATATAGAGCCATATCGCTATTGTCCTGTTGTATCTTGACAATACCCAAAACCACTACGGATATAAGCACTACAGATACGAGTACCTCTATGATGGTGAAAGCAGATGAGTGACGCATCAGTAGTACTCCCCTGTATCTCTGAGATACTCTCTATTGGCAAGCCATAGCTCTTTGGCACTCTCTATACTATCTGTTTTTACAGGTTCGCCAAAAAATGGTGGGAGATAGTAGACACCTGTAGCATTTTTGAGTATGAGTTGAGATGAGCTACCGTTATGATAGAGCTTAAAACGAAGAGAGACTTGATGGTCATCTATCCGCCCAAAGTCTATCTTTTGTAGATCGTTTCGCTCATCTAGTCTATAGGCAGATAGCTTGCCTAGTGAGACCTCCTCCTCATACTTCTCATTGTCTCCATCTCGGTATATATAACAACTGCTTGATTTGGCCAGGCAGAAGAGTTCCATATCTATATGGTCATATCCCTGTTTTGCAAGTGTAGATTTGATATTGGATATCTGTAGAGCTTTTGGCTTCTCTTGAGTTGTTTTCATAGAGGCAAATACTAGCATATAGGCAAACGATATAATAAGTATAACTATCAATAGCTCTAGTAGAGTAAATGCTCTACTATTTGCTACCTTGGTTAAACTCCTTTGCCTCATTGGTTATCGGTTACTTTTTGCACTTGCTATAGAATATATCTTCAGCGTCATCTACTCCACCCTCTTTGCGGTCTGCTCCAAAACTGATAAGTTCATATCCTGTATCTGTCTTGAGGTAGGCAAATGGATTTTGCCATGAATCCTTTGGTGCATTTTCCAAATATGGTTTTCTACCGTAGTTTGGATATTTGTCACTATCTGGATTTGATGTAAGTGCAGATAGTCCCTCTTCTGTATCTGGGTACATACCATTATCTAGCTTGAACATTTTGAGAGCTTGGGATATGCTATTCATCTGTACGCAGACCAAATCCCTTCTAGCCTCTTCACCCTTGCCTATAAGATTTGGTGCTACAAAAGCAGCCAAGACACCTAGTATCAAGATGACTACCAAGAGTTCTAGTAGGGAAAAAGCCGATCTTTGTCTTTTTGTGTTAGTTTGTAAAATCATTTGTTTCCTTAGTTTGGTTGGATATAATTCTAAATAAATTATAGATAATCGGATTTTACTTGAATAGAGCTTTTAGATGGATAAAATGAGACAGGGAGTTATACTCTTAATTACGCTATCAGTTATAGTCGCAATGTTGGCTCTAGTAGGGGTGATATTTTCATATCTGCAAAAGAGTAGAGATAGTGCATCATACACTTCTGCACTGATACAGGCAGATATACTTTTTCGTGATAGTAAAGATGTGATAAAAGAGCTACTCAAAAAATCAGAGAAAGACAAAGAGATACGAAAAACTATATTTGATACCCTATATACAGTACCTATGATACTACAGGTAGATGATAATGAGACATATGTTAGTCTCTCTTGTCATCCGCTAGATAGTGGAGTCAATATCAATTGGCTCAAGGCGGAGGGCAATGCTACAGCAGAGCAACGCAAAGCTATGGCAGAGTCTACCATCGACTATATAGTAGAGCGGTATGAGATATCAGATGGCTCTCTGCTCTTGTCGAAAATATCTGATAGCATCAGTCGCAAAAGTGATTTAGGGAAAAAAAAGGGTATAATTAACCTTTCGCAACTTGAGGATATTGTCAGGGATTATCGTTTTGAGAGCGATGATGTTGCCAAGAGTGCTATACCATGGGATAGATACTTTTCTTTTGGATTGGATAGTACTACCATAGATGCCAACTATATATCAGCAGAGCTACTCTCTTGGCTATTTGACATGGATATCTCTTTGGTAGAAGAGGAGTGGCTTGAGGGTGATGATCTCAAACAGTTTTTATCTAGGCAAGGTGGAGATATCTCAAGGTATAATGAGAAAATATTCACATCTGAATCCAAAGAGAGAATGAGATGTAGAGTTATGTTTGGATATGCAGAAGAGAGTTATGCGTTTGGTTTTAAATATATAGAGGGGAGGGCAACTGAATTTGATTTTTATGGAAAGCAGTAAGCCGCTAGTGTTGATACATGATGATATGGATCAGATAGATAAGGGCAGGTCTATAGATATTATGCTGCCACCACAATTTTATACCATGAGACGACAAGAGATAAACATAAAGTATCTATATCAAGCGAAGAGATTGGCTCCATCGATATTGGAAAATCTACTCTCAGATGAGGTGGAGTATGACTATTTTGTATTTAGAGATGGTGAGAGCTGGGTATTTGTAGCATATAGTCGTGCGGAGATCAATGAGTTTTTGAAATCCAAGGGGATAGAGGCGACTCAAGTCTCAAAACTATACTTTATACAGCAGAGTGAATCGAAGTTTGTCTCAGCTATATCTCTCAATGATACGGAGGCATTAGGTGTATTAAATGATATAGTCACAGTCATACCGAAAACACTACTCTCGTACGATACTAGATATCAACTATTTGATGAGACATTTCGACCAGATAGAGGAGTCTCATATGGTGCAAGTGCAGACTCTGTACTTACACAAAAAGATAGTGTAGTGTTGGCATCTATTTTTACTCTCTTTTCCATCATGTTTTTGATAGAGGGCATTAGATATGGTGAAGTAGTAAAAGATATGGATGAGGAGAAATCTATACTATTTAAGGAGTATCCAGCCCTACAGAGCCAATATGCAAGGGAAAATATCATAAAAAAATATCACAAGATTGATAAAGAGGAGAGGAAAAAGAGAGAGATACTCAAAGATCTATCTCATCTTATACTACCTGGAGTAGAGGTGGATAGTCTGCTTATGGAGGAGGGGCAACTATTTGTGGTATTTAAGACCCCTGATAAAAATACTCTTCTTAGGGTAGAGGCATTAGCCAAGGCAAAGAGCTACAAGAGCAGTAGGGTGGGACGAGAAAATATGATAAAAGTAGAGAGTAAGCTATGATTTGGAAAAGATATCAAAACGAACTCATAGTCTTCATAGCTATACTCTTCATGGTGAGTGCATATCTCTATAAGGGTGTAAATGCTAGCAAGATAGAGAGCAAAGAGGCAGAGTTGGCAAAAGCCACTATCGAAGCGAGTGAGATCATCTCTCTACAGAAGCAGTGGAATGACCCAAAGTTAAGCAAACGGATATTGAAATTAAAAGAGTCGATTCCTCCTCAAAAGATCAAAAGTTTTGTGGTCAAGCGTAAAAAGCTCACCGCATCATTTCAAAATCTCACTAGCAAAGAGATGAATAGCATAGTCATAAGATTGGAAAATATTGCAGTTCAAATTATAAAATTAAAGATAAAAAGAGAAGAGAGAGAGTATAAGATGGAGATCAAATGCAAATGGTAAAAAAGATACTATTGGTCATCGTGGTTGTCATCTTTTCATTTATGGTGTTTGCACCCAAAAGAGAACTCTACTATCTGCTAGAAGATAAGCTGATGAAGTATGATGTCATCATAAGTGGTGAGGATACAGAAGAGGGATTTTTCTCTATAGGTATAGAGCATCCAAAGATATATGTAAAAGGCATAGAGCTAGCCAATATAGATAGGATAGATATCTTCTCCTTGTTGGCATACAGCACTATTGAGGTAGATGGTATAGATGCTGACAGTTCGCTAAAGAGGCTTATGCCTGCAAAGGTTATGACTATTAGGGCAACCTATCAGCTACTTGATCCTCTAAAGGTAGCTATATCTGTAGTAGGGGATTTTGGTAGAGCCGATGGATATCTATATATAAAAGAGAGTAGAGTACGACTAGATATCGTTGAATCAAAAGATATATCTAGATTGAAGCATCTATTGAGAAAAGATGGTAAAGGGTGGTATTATGAAACAGCTCTTTAGTCCAAGTGTAGTCAAAAATTTGATATTGATACTTGCTACTATGGCTATAGTAAAGATAGGCTGGGTAGCAGTAGAGATGACTCTTCTTCCAGCTAGAGGTGTAGAGTATATAAAAAATTCAGATATAAAATCACTATACTATAGGACAAGATTTGCTACCAACAGAGTAGTGCAGGGGAGAGCAACAAAGCAACCTATAAGCGATATAAGTAGCTTCAAACTATTGGCAATATATCGCTCCAAAGATGTGGTGGTAGTGACAATATCAAAGGGTGGCAAGAGTTCGGTGTTGTCAAAAAAGGATAATATAGATGGGTATATACTTGATGATGCTACAGCAAGGGCAGCTATATTTTTGCGTAATGGCAAGAGGTATAGACTCTATCTGACAGAGAAGATGGATAGCCCAGAGTCCAAAAGAGCAGTAAGATACCCTACAAAAACTGTAGAGACCCCAAAAGAGAAGCCAGCGAGTAGTGAGCCTATAGGTGAGATAGTGCAGAGTGATGATGTCACAGTGATAGACAAGAGTCTGCTTGAGCACTATGGTAAAAATCTGAACGATATATGGAAAAATATCGGCATGAAAGAGGTGACTGAGGGTGGTCACATCAAAGGATTCAAAGTTAACTTTGTGAAGAGAGGTAGCCACTTTAGCAAGCTGGGACTAAGGAGAGGTGATATCATCAAGAGTGTAAATGGACAAGAGCTAAATAGCTACAATAGTGCATTTGAGATATATAGAGATATAGACAATATAGATAGCTTAACAGTGGTAATAATGAGAGGAAAAGAGGAGATGGAGCTAAATTATGAGATTAACTAAATTGATGTTTGCTACGATTATGGTAGCTGCGATATGGGCACATGCCCAAAACGATACGACTATGACTGGAAACAATACTGAAGAGGAGCGAGTAGATGTCAACTTTCGTGATCTAGGTGTCAAAGACTTTATCAAGATGGTAGGAAAGATTACACAAAAAAATATCCTAATCAATGGAGAGCTGAAAGGTAAAGTGAACTTTGTATCTACCACGCCTATAAAAAAGAGTTCTCTTATACCGTTGGCAAACTCTATACTATCGAGCAAGGGGTATACGCTTATTGACAAGGGGGACTTCTATCAAGTCATCAAGACGGCAGAGGCATCAGGAGAGGGGCTAGATGTTGATAGCAGTATAGGTGATAGTGACACTATGAAGACAGTGATATTTCCCCTAAAGAGTGCAAATGCAGCAGTTATCCGTGCCAAGATCAAACCACTGCTACACAAAAATGCAAAGGTTATCTCATTTAAAGAGAATAATATGCTCTCTATAACGGCTACACCAAGTACACTCAAAGCTATCAAAAAGGTGATAGATGCTATCGAGAAGCGAGGAGATAAAAATTCTGCTTTTATACCACTCAAGTATGCAGACATAAAAGATGTCTATCCAAATGTGGTAAGCATGGCAAAAAAGATATTTCCAAAGACTATAGAGGGTGAGCAGGTAGATGTATTTAAAGATGACTCTACAAACACTATTATACTTGTGGGTAAAAATGAAAATATGAGAAAGATGATCAACTACATCAAGAGGCTTGATTTGAGAGGAGAAAGCACCACTCAACAGATGTATGTGATACCACTAAAGAACTCAAATGTAGAGGATATGCAAAAGATCTTAAGTCAGCTTGTAAGTCAGATGAATAACATAACTCCATCCAAGCCCAACAAAAAAGGTGCAAATGGTAAGCCGCCAGCAAAAGCTATGGTGGTAAGTGATGTAGAGAGAAATGCTCTAGTCATACTAGCTGATGGTGATCAGATCAAAAATATACGCAAAACCATAGCTAAATTAGATGTACCAAAACCACAAGTCTATGTCAAGGCAAAGATAGTGGAGATCAACACAGATTTGGCATCTCAGATAGGTGTAAAGTGGGGCTTTGAGGGTGGTAAAATCACTAGCGAAGGACTCTTCACTTTGGCAGCAAATGCAGGAGCTCCATCCATTATGGTCTCATCTGCTCTGCAAGGCTTTCTCAATACGACAACATCACATTATGACCAAAATGGTAATGTAATCACATCTGAAGATAGACCATTCTCATTTAGTTCAGATATTAGTGAAATGTTTGCAGTGGGTGCCAAGCTAGATCTTCTCAAGCAGAATGGAGCAGCACATGTGTTGAGTGAGCCATCTGTACTCTGTATCAACAATAAGGTCGCAGAGATATATGTAGGTAGAACGCAATCCATCCTAACCCAAGCACAGCAGACTACACAAAGCCAAGGAAATATCATAAATAACTACTCTAGGGAGGATATAGGTATCACTCTAAAAGTCAAGCCTAGATTATCTAGTAATAACAAAGTGTCGCTAGAGGTGGAGACTACCATAGAGGATGTGCTTCCTAGTGAGACAGTACCAGCAGATAGACCCACTACTACCAAAAGAAAAGTAGTGACAAATGCTATAGTCAATAATGGTGAGACTATCATACTTGGTGGACTTATCAAAAACTCAGGAGGCAAGAGTGTGACCTCTGTACCAATATTGGGAGATATCCCAGTAATAGGAGTACTCTTTAGGTCTAAAGGAAATATGGTGCGAAAGATAAATGTAGTCATATATCTCACACCATTTATAGTCAAAAAGAGTGGAGATTTGAGAAAATTACGAAAGGTATTGTCTGAATTGGAGAATATACAGACTAGATACAACTCATATATACGAAAGGCACTATCGGATAGGAGAAAGCCAAAGTGGTATGAGAAGCCACTATTTGGAAAATCATCCCATCCAGCAAGTAGTAGGGTAAATGTCTCGCCATCAGATAGCGTATATATACCTACCTCTTCGCATCCTGCTAGTAATCGTATAAGGGTAGAGCCATCTAGTGGTGTCTATATACCAAGGTAGTGAGTATGAATATAAAACAGTTGATAGATGTAGATTTAGAGCCTTTATGGGAAGAGGGCATAGATCACAAATTGGCAATCAGGCACTCTCTACTATTTGCCATAGTTGATGGCAAGAAAACAGCCATCATAGAGAATAGTTCCATATCTGATGGGCTCAACTACTTCTCCAAGCTAAAATTGCCATATCAACTCTGCATGGTTGATATAGGTAGTTTCGATAGACTCAAAAATAAGTTTTTGGAGATACAGTCGGGTAGTGATTTTGATGAGATATCTGCCACCTCTGAAGAGCTCATAGAGGTAGAGTCAGATCTATTGGCATTTATACAAAATGCACAAGATCTTCTCTCTAGTGAAGAGTCTGCACCTATCATAAAGCTAGTAAACTCTCTCTTTTTCCAAGCTATCAAAAAAGGTGCAAGTGATGTACATATAGAGACTGGTGAGCGAAAAGGTGAAGTGAGACTACGGATAGATGGTGCATTGAAGAAACATATAGATCTTGAGAAAAATATCATAGCTCTTGTGATCAACAGGATCAAAGTCATCTCAAACCTTGATATATCCGAAAAGAGAGTACCACAAGATGGTAGAACACAGATTACGATAGCAGGAAAGACACTAGATGTGAGGATATCTATACTTCCTACATACTATGGTGAGAGAGTAGTGATGAGGATACTTATGCAGAGTGAAAATATCCCTACTCTTGCAGAGTTGGGCTTCAAGAAGGAGCTTACAGATCAATTCTATAGACTTCTCAACCATTCACATGGTATGATACTTGTGACAGGTCCTACAGGCTCAGGTAAATCTACTACTCTTCACTCATTTTTGCAACATATAGCTACTCCAGACAAAAATATCATAACAATAGAGGACCCAGTAGAGTACAATGCGGAAAATATTAACCAGATACAGGTCAACAGCAAAGTAGGCTTGACATTTTCATCAGGACTCAGATCTATACTTCGTCAAGATCCAGATGTCATAATGGTGGGGGAGATCAGAGATGGTGAGACAGCAGAGATAGCTTTGCAGTCTGCTTTGACAGGACACCTGCTACTATCTACGCTTCATACAAATGATGCTACTTCATCTCTGACTAGACTTATGGATATGGGTATAGCTGACTATCTATTGTCATCAGCACTATTGGGTGTGCTTGCTCAGAGGTTGACACGACAGCTATGTAAGAGTTGCAAGAGACCAAAACCTCTATCTCCTTTGGTGATAGAAGAGCTCAATATGTCTATAGAGAAGACCTACTATGGTGCAGTAGGATGCAAAGAGTGTGACTTTACTGGATACAAAGGTCGTCAAGCTGTTGGTGAACTATTTGTACTGGATGATGAGGTCAAAGAGATGCTCAAAAAAGGTTTGAATGATCATGAGATTCGTGAGCTTATGAAGAGGAGGGGTATGTCGACAATATCCGATAAGCTTATAGAGATGATGGAGGCAGGAGATACCAGCTATGAAGAGGCTCTTCGTGTGGGATTGATGGAGCGGTAGTAGATGCTTCATCAACGAAAAGGCTTTACACTTATAGAGCTACTCATATCTATAGCGTTGCTATCACTAGTGCTTATGGCTCTATATAAGAGTTTAAATATGCTACAGAGTTCCAACGATCAGCTCTTTGAGCATTTGCAAAAAGCAGAGAGCCAAAAGCGAGCAATGGAGACACTATTTTTGGATATAGCTGGATCAGATGGCAACATGACTATAGAGAGAGATGAATTTAGCAGATTGTGCTTAGAGAGTAGTATCAACTCACTATATGGATATCCGTCAGCCAAAGTGTGTTGGGTCGTCTCCAAAGATAAAAAGAGTCTACTTAGAAGTGAGGGGCAGAGATATACTTTACCGTTGAACTCCGATGATGTAGTGGCAGTAGATAGGGTCATGGATGATATGGATATATTTCAAATATATAGGAGTAAGGGCGAAGTACTGGTCTTGATGCAGCAAAAATCCAAAACACCCATAACCTTCATAGTCTATGGAGTAGCAGAGAAGCCAGAGAAGAAAAAACCACAAAAATTGACCCCAAAACCAAAAAAAAGAGCTACCCCACCACCTAAAAAGAAAAAAGAGATATTGGGACCACCTATAGATATAGATAGAGAGCCACCAGGGATTGGCTAAGATATAGGTCTGTTGATAAAAATACTATGGTTTCTAATCTATATTCTTTTATAATATAGAAAAGATAGAAAGGCTAAAATATGAAAAGAGTTATTTTTACTATTGCTATTTTACTATTGGCTACCTTGGGAGCCTCATCTTCGTACGATAGAGCTCTCAAACAGTATCAATCAAAAGATTATAGTGATGCCCTCAAATCATTCTATGTCTCTGCACGACATCATAATCTAAATGCCTACTATATGTTAGGAAAGATGCATGAAGAGGGCATAGGTACAGCCGTCAACTACCAGATAGCTTTCTATTGGTATGAGAAGTCTGCAAATAGAGGGCACCCTTTGGCACAGTATAGATTGGCAAGAATGTACGAGAGTGGCAATGGTGTTGTAGTGAGGTTAGAGAAGGCGAAAGCTTGGTACAAGAGAGCATCATCAAACGGCAACAAGGATGCGAAAGAGAGATTGGCAAATTGGGACAATAGAGCCAAGATAGAGAAACCAAAATCTACTCATCAAGATAGTAGCTCAGATACCATATTGCCTAGTGCGGTAGCAGGAAGCAAGAGCGAGATAGTCTCTACCAAAGAGGAGCCTGAGTCTCAATCCAAAGAGGATGACAACAGCTCCATAGTGGATATGTTGATGTTTTGGAAGTAGCCTAGCTTAGGGAGTAGTTTGCCAAAGCTTTTTGTCTCTTGTATGTAGCATTTGGTGTAGCAACTACTTCTCATATCTAAGGTATAGATATCTGTATAATGCTGTATATAGTATGATATATAGTAGGCTAGTTAGGAAGTTGGCAGTGGAGTTGTTGGCGTACAGTATGGGCATGAGCATGAATGGTGAAGTGGCTGAGACTATTACTAGGGATGTGAGGTGATTGCTCTTTGTGAAGTGTTTGTAGATGAGCATATGCAAGTGTAGTGAGTCTGGCTCTAGTGGTGATCTGCGTAGCAGTAGCTTTCGTATGATAGAAAATATCACCTCCCATGATGGATATATGAGTACAGCTAGTACAAACCATGGGCTTACCTTCATATAGTTACTAGCCAAAAATATACCCATTACAGCGACTATAAACCCCAAAAGGTAAGAGCCACCATCACCTAGAAATATCTTACCTTGTGGAAAATTGAATATGAGAAATGCCAGTAGTGATGAGATGGTGATGATAGATATATATACTATATCGCTATCTCCTACCCTATATGCTATTGTCCCAAAAGCTATCAGCATCAAGAGTACCATGCCAGAGGCGAGACCATTGAATCCATCTATCATATTGATAGCATTCATCATACCCATAATACCCAAGATACTCAGCAGTATACCGATATCATAGCTCACAGTAAAATCAAATCCAAAATATGTGATGACACTACTAGTCAAAATCACCGCCGATGATGCAGCTACAAATTGCAAAATGAGTCTAACCTTTGGTTGTAGTGATCGATGCAAATCCTCAAAGATACCACTCAAAAATGCTAGCAAAAAGGAGAAGAGGAGCTTCCAGCCTATGGGAGTAAGCAGTAGAAATAACATAGAGACCATGATGCCTATGCCACCTGCTCTAGGGGTAGCATTGTCATGAAAGTTTTGTGGTTTGTCATCCATATGAGAATCTATAAATATATTGTATCTATATGAGAGTTTGATGATACTCCACTGTAGCAGATAGGAGGCAGCAAAAGCACCAAAAGCAATCAATAGTATACTGCTCATTATCTACACACCTCTTTTTAGATGAGATTTTAGCATAATAACTATAATTTGAGTTCATTTTTGTTATTATTGCAATAATTTATTTCAAGGTTTCATATGAAAGTTACTCGTTTTGCACCATCTCCTACAGGCTACCTGCATATAGGCGGACTCCGTACAGCACTATTTTCTTGGCTAACTGCTCGTCATAGTGGCGGAAAGTTCCTACTTCGTATAGAGGATACTGATCTATCAAGAAACTCCAAAGAGGCATTGGAGGCTATTATAAAGGCTTTTGATTGGGTTGGACTTGATTATGATGATGAAGTCTTCTATCAGTCTAAAAGATTTGATATATACAAGAGGTATATAGAGCAACTCTTAGATGAGGATAAAGCATATAGATGTTATATGACTAGAGAGGAGTTGGATAGTCTCAGAGAGGAGCAGATGGCACGAAAGGAGCGGACTAGATATGATGGACGATATCGTGACTTCGATGGTACTCCTCCTCAAGGCATAGAGCCTGTCATTCGTATAAAAGCACCACTAGAGGGGGATATAGTATTTGAAGATGGAGTTAAAGGTAAGATAAGTATCTCTGCTGATGAGGTGGATGACTTCATCATAGCTAGAAGTGATGGCACTCCTACATACAACTTCGTCGTAGCTATAGATGATGCTTTGATGGGTCTTAGTGATGTGATTCGTGGTGATGACCATCTCTACAATACACCCAAGCAGATAGTGGTATATGAGGCTCTAGGCTTCAAGATACCAAACTTTTACCATGTAGCTATGATCAACAATGAACAGGGCAAAAAGCTATCTAAGCGAGATGGTGCTACAGATGTGATGGAGTATAAAAAATTAGGTTTTTTACCAGAGGCACTTCTCAACTTTTTGGTAAGACTAGGGTGGAGCCATGGAGATCAGGAGATATTCTCTATAGATGAGATGATAGAGCTATTTGACCCAAAAGATATCAACAAGAGTGCATCTAGCTACAACTTAGATAAGCTTCTGTGGCTAAATGCACACTATATCAAAAATATGCCAAATGCGAAGCTCGCAGAGATACTCAAAGATTATGGTGTCACGATAGATGGTCATGATAGGGCAGAGATGTTACTAGATGCTACCAAAGAGAGAGGCAAAACTCTAGTGGAGTTGGCAGAGCAGATAGGTTTGATCATCAATGCTCCAGAGAGTTACGACCCAAAAGCATCCAAAAAGGCATTTAAGGGCGAAGCAGACTCTATACTAGAGAAGTTTGCTACTCTACTACAAGGGTGGGAGAGTGAGCTTCATACACCTGCCGATTACCACAAAGTGTTGGAGAGTTTTGTAGAGATGGAGGGTATAGGGTTTGGCAAGATAGCCCAGCCACTTAGAGTGAGTCTACTAGGTTCCATGACAGGATCTGGTATGGATGAGATCATGGCTATAGTAGGTAGAGATGAGACTATAGATAGGATCAAAAAAGCGGTAGATTTTATATCTAGTAGCAAAGCAGAGGGGTAGAGATGGGACTCAAGTCAGATAAGTGGATCAGAGAGAAGTCACTCAATGAGTCTATGATAGAGCCATTTTGTGAGGGATTGGTAGGCGAGGGTGTGGTGAGTTATGGACTCAGTAGTTATGGGTACGATATCAGAGTCAGTGATGAGTTTAAGATATTTACCAATGTCAACTCTACCGTGATAGACCCAAAAGATTTTGACCATGCAAATGTGGTGGACTTCAAAGGTGAAGTGTGCATAGTACCACCCAACTCTTTCGCACTTGCAAGGACTATAGAGTACTTCAAGATGCCTAGTGATACGCTAGCTATATGTCTAGGCAAGAGTACATATGCTAGATGTGGTATCATAGTCAATGTGACTCCGTTCGAGCCAGGATTTGAGGGGCATATAACTATAGAGATATCCAATACCACACCACTACCAGCCAAGATCTATGCCAATGAGGGTATAGCCCAAGTACTCTTCTTGCAGGGTGATGAGCAGTGCGAAACCACATATAGCGACAGAAGAGGAAAATACCACAAACAAGAGGGTATAACACTTCCTAGGGTATTGAAATAGTAACAGTAGTCCAGCTAGAAGTAGATTGAAACCAATTCGGGGCAGCGACTGAAGTCGAAGCCCCAAAAACTAAAATTTTTAGTTCTTTCGTAGCCTCTTTGAGTATGAAATCCTCCCACACTACGACTTTTAACCTCTCAATCCTTACAGTATCTAAGCCAAACATGATAACCCTCTAATCGCATTTTTGATACAATAGTAGACTTCAATCGTAGCTCTATAGAGTTTCGTGCAAAGCCTAACGACATAAGGAGATAGATATGTTTGGATTGTTTGATAGCAAAGATTTGAAAGAGGTTCAAGTTTTCTTTGGCTCTACCAAAGAGACAAAAGAGGAGAATCAGGAGATTAGAAGTCCCTACGACAATAAGATAGTAAGTATAGTTCCTATATGCGATGCCGAGGATACCAAAAGAGCTTTGGAGATAGCAGACAGGGCGAAAAAGAGCGCATCGCAAGTGCCACTATCCAAAAGGATATCTTGGCTCGAAGATGTGGTGCATACACTCTCTCAAGAGAGAGAAGCATTTGCTAGAGTCCTCACAGATGAGGTTGCAAAACCTATAGCCTTTTCGCGTATAGAGGTAGATAGATGTATAGAGACTATCAAGATAACTATATCTGAGTTGGCAAATCTACATGGAGAGACAATCCCTACAGATATCATGCCTAGTGGCAAAAAAACAGTAGCCTTTTATCGTAGAGAGCCAGTGGGTGTGGTAGCTTGTATTACACCCTTCAACTTCCCTCTCAATCTAGTAGCACACAAGATAGCACCAGCATTGGGAGCAGGTAACTGTGTAGTACTCAAGCCCACACCAGAAGCTCCACGAACAGCGTATATGTTTGCCAAAGCATTCATAGAGTCAGAGCATGCCACAAAAGATGCACTTAGTGTAGTCTATGGTGATGCTGAAGTCGGCTCTACACTAGTCAAGAGTCCTATACCTAGAGTAGTGAGCTTCACAGGATCTGTTCCTGTAGGAAAGATCATCACTTCTCAAGCTGGTATCAAAAAGGTGAGCTTGGAGTTGGGTGGCAATGCAGCTACCTATATAGATAGTAGTGCAGATCTTGAAATGGCTGCTGCTAGATGTGCCTTTGGTGCTTTTTACAATAGTGGACAGGTGTGTATATCTTTGCAGAGAATATATGTGCATAGAGATGTTTATGATAAGTTTGCAGGGTTGATAGCCACAGAGACCTCCAAGCTAAAAGTAGGTAGCCCATATGATGATGACACATTTATGGGTCCTCTCATAGATGACGAATCAAAACAGAGAGCCAAGACTTGGATAGCTTCAGCCAAAAATGAGGGTGCGACTGTAGTGGCAGGTGGCGAAGAGATAGATGGGCTATTTGCACCTACTGTTATGGGTGATGTGACTGATGATATGAAGATCGTATGCGAAGAGGTCTTTGCCCCTATCGTGAGCTTAGTGGCAGTCGATAGTTATGAGGAAGCCATAGAGAAGATGAACAACTCTCCATATGGATTGCAGTTTAGTATATTTACCAACGATCTGTCGCTTACACAGAGATTTGTAGATGATGCTCAGTGTGGTGGTGTAGTGATAAACGATATACCAACACTTAGGTTTGATGTGCAACCATATGGTGGTAGCAAACTTTCTGGCGTAGGTCGAGAGGGTCCTAAGTGGGCATTGGAAGAGTTCACAGAGATCAAATCTGTAGTTATATGTTGATACTCAATTAGGAGACTACTCTTATTGGTCTATGCTCTATCTTTTTCTATTTATCTGATAGGCTTCTTGTGAAACTCAAGAAACCTATCAAATCTTTTGTGTTAAAATAGAGCCAATAACTACAAAGGATAACCATGGCAGAGATAGGAGATAAGGTAGAGGATTTTTGTCTACCAAACCAAGATGAAGAGGAGATATGCTTCAGGGATATCAAGGGTCGTTGGATAGTGTTGTATTTTTACCCAAAAGACAATACTCCAGGGTGTACTACGGAGGCATGTGACTTTACGGCATCGCTACCAGATTTTGAGAGACTAGATGCTGTAGTGTTGGGTGTGAGTCCAGATAGTCCAAAAAAGCATAGAAACTTCATAGAGAAGAGAGAGTTGAAAATCACACTTCTTGCAGATGAAGATAAGGAGTTATGCAAAGCATTTGGCGTATGGCAACTCAAGAAGTTTATGGGTAGAGAGTATATGGGTGTAGTGAGAAGCACATTTGTCATAGACCCAGATGGAGTCATAGCCGCCAAATGGTCAAAAGTGAGAGTCAAGGGTCATGTAGATGAGGTCAAAGCTAAATTGGAAGAGTTGAAGTCTTAGATAAGATATAGATCGAGAGGGATTGTGCTATAATAAACATCTTGTAAAACTCGGAAGTGAGACTTCAGTCTCACCATTTAACGAGGCTAAAACCATCGTCTCCAATATGTTTTGCAGAAAGCCTAATCTAAAAAAGGAGAATTATGAGTGCTGTAAAAAAGGAGTACTTCCCATCATATACTTATGATGACTACAAGCTATGGGAGGGTGACTGGGAGTTGATATATGGAGTCCCTTTTGCTATGTCACCAGCCCCTATGATAAAGCATCAAATGATTAGCAACAAAATAGCTAGATATCTGGATGAAGCTTTGGAGGATTGCAAACATTGTCAAGCTCTACTGCCCATAGATTGGAAGATAGATGATGAGACGATAGTGCAACCTGACAATCTAGTGATATGCCACACCCCACGAGAAGAGAGCTATATCACAAAAGCCCCAAAGATAATATTTGAAATCCTATCCCAATCAACAAGAAAAAAAGATAGAAATCTCAAGTATGACCTCTATGAGCAAGAGGGTGTATCCTACTACGCTATAGTAGACCCCAAAGAGAGCATAGCAAAAGTCTACACTCTCAAAGATGGACGATATATCAAACTATGCGATGCCTACCAAGATAGTGTCCCCTTTGAGCTAGAGAAGTGTAGCTTTGAGTTTGATTTTGCGAAGATATGGTGAGTGTGACTAGAGCTTCGTAGGTGCGACCATGTCGCACAACTGATGATTCACTTTAATTATAGAGATTGCCAAATATGATGCTTTAACTCTAGATAGTGAAGCTGAAGCATCACTTAAAATAGGGATTTCGGAAGTGACCTTTTAAGGTCACCATCTTAGTGAAACTGTTATATTTTGGGTGAGGTTAAAACTATTGTATCCTCCGATAGATACTACAAAAGTATATTAAATCAATATATTTTTGGGTATAATCAAACAAAAAGTAACAATGCAAACTATTTATGAATATGAAGAGATAGTAGACCAAGAATTAAAAGAGTACATTATCTCTATGC
>FPHC01000043.1_pt1 | contig 30530 bp, 19 predicted proteins | sample 1057211 | NCBI WGS metagenome assembly FPHC01 (sample SAMEA4473313, study PRJEB15554) | hydrothermal vent metagenome | biome: marine basaltic hydrothermal vent biome; feature: marine hydrothermal vent; material: water | place: Pacific Ocean | collected 2011-06-14/2011-07-23 | depth 1199 m
AGTAGGGTTTGTATCTGTTACTGTTATAGTAAACTTTGCTGTATCACTACTACCTGCACCATCATCTACTGTATAAGTGATGATATCTTTTACACCATCTTTATTGTTTTCTGTAGCATCAGGAGTAAAGCTCCACTCACCATTCCCTTTTATGGTCACTTCACCATATTGTGTATCTACTGTTGCTGTACCGCTTGAGAGTATAGCTGTTTGAAGTGTACCAGATTCATCTTTGTATGTAAATTGTGTGATTTTACCTGTGACACCTATCTCATCATTATCGAGTAGATTCATACTCTCTGTCGCATCAGTAATAGCAGTTGCACCCTCCACTACACTCTTGGCATCATCCCTCAACTCAACCTCTTCTACTATCTCGCCTGTTGCACTATTGAAAGTAGCATGTGGTGCTATATGCTCAAAGTATGTACTGCTACCATCTGTTATAGATACATCATAGCTCTCATCTTGCTCATTTTCAGTATCCTCCGCCACAACATTAGTGAAGCTATAGGTGCTACCACCATCACCATCGATAGTAACTGTCGTGAGCTTTGTAGTAAAATCTGTATTGCTAGTAGTATCGTTTGTATATGTAAGATTGATAGTTATACTCTCACCATTTGGCAAATTGACTAAATTGCCATCTTTATCTACTAGTTGTAAATTATGTGTAAGTGTAACACCATCTGCTTCCACTTGACTATCATCTGTGTAGAGTTTGACATAGATGGTATCGACTGCTTCGTTAGGAGTTTCGTCATCTGCACCATCTATAATAGCAGTCTCTACCAATCCATCAACTCGTACATTTTCATACTTATCGCCAGTAGTTGGCTCTACATAACTATCTATCTTGACATCATACTTCTCGCCATTATCTGCTAAGTAGTCATCAAGTGTATCTATATAGAATGCTGTGCCCAGTGCCACCTCTGCCTCTGCTATCGCTGTACCATTTGAATCTACTATTGTGGTAGTAAAGTCTTCACTACCATCTATCTTGGTTTGAGCTACATTGATTCCTTCTGCCTCTACTGGTGCTTTCTCTACTGATGATACTTTTACACTACCCAATTGGCTACTTAGCTCTGAATTTTCTGCATAAGTAGTATTGCTTGCATCAAATGCTAGAGCTTTATAGGCTATAGCATCACCCTCTTTGACTTCATTGATGAATGTATAGTTACCATTTGTAATGATAGCATCTCCATTGCTATCTAGGGCTATGAGTCTTACTACTGTGTCTTCGTGGGTTGCTTCTGGTCCATCATTTGGATCATCTGGTGTACCTGTATCATCTTTGATAGTTGTGGTTACTGGTGCTGTGTCTATATTGACATTCTCATATCCAACTTCATCTACACCACTTGCAGTAATAGGATTGTATGAATCTGCATCTATGGCTATCTCATACCTCTCACCATTATCTGACATCCAATCGTCTAGTGTATCTATACCAAAAGTGACACCCAAATCTACCTGTTTTGTAGTGGTCGCTGTATAGTCTTGACTACCGTCTGTTGCTGTTTGGTTGGCGATACCTATAGCTTCTGAAGGTGTTGTCTCTCTAGTAGTAACTGTAACTGAACCTAACTGTAGTGCATCAGGTAGACTTGTGGCTGTAGTATACTCTGTAGCTGTATGATCAAATGCGATAGCTCTGTAGTTGGCTACACTACCCTCAGTTACTTCATTTGCAAACAGATACTTAGTAGTATTACCATTGCCATCATCTACAAGAATAGGATCGCCATTCTCATCACACGCTACCAGTTTGATATCTACTACTTCTGGTGTAGGCTCTGGTGGTGCAGGCGAAGGTGATGGTGTATTGTCTAAAATAGTTGTGGTGACTGGATCGGTAAATATCACCACATCCTCAAAACCAGTAGTTGGAGTAGGTTTTTCATACGAACCTGCCTCTATCGCTACTTCAAACTTCTCACCTGTATCGGCTAAGATATCATCTAGGGTATCTATCCTAAATACTGTATTTAAATCTACCCTACCATCTGCTATAGGATTGCTTGAAGTATCCAATATATTACTATTATAATCTTCGCTTCCATCTAGTGTGGTTTGAGCTCCACTTATACCTTTTGCTTCTGCTGTAGGAGATAAATCATGGCTTGCCACAACTACTGATCCTAGCTGTGCTGTATCTGGTACTTTTGTTAGTGTAGTGTACTCTGTAGCACCTGGTTCAAATGCTAAGGCTTTATAGTGTGCTGGATTGTCCTCTAAAGCACTATTGTAAAATGTATATGTAATGCCATCTGCCTCAAAGATAGGATCTCCATTCTCATCACAAGCTACTAGTTTGATCTGTACTACTTCATGAGAAGTACTATCGTCTTGTATGGTAGTATCTACTGGAGTAGTATCTATGGATACATTCTCGTACCCTACACTACCATCCATTTTGTAGCTATTTTCCACTATATTCACATCAAATGTCTCATTGTTATCTACGGTATAATCATCAAAAGTAGCTGTAGATATGACACTACCCAATGCTACACTAACTTGAGTGGCATTGCTATAATCTTGTGTACCATCACTTGCAGTTTGAGTCTCAGCACCTGATGCTTGAGGGTCTGTTTTGCCATCAACAAAAGATATATCCACACTTCCTAGTTGATTTGACAATTTGGTAGCTGGACTAAATGTTGTCTCATCGGGTTTAAATGCTAATGCCATATATTTAGCACTCTCTCCCTCTGTGAAACTATTTGCAAATGTGTAGTGACCATTTGCATCAAGTATAGGGTTTTCATCTTCATCCAACGCTATCAACTTAACCAATACCGCCTCATGACTACTCTCTCTGCCATCATTTGGATTATTTGGTGTACCTGTATCATCTACGATGGTTGTGACTACTGATGAAGGGTCATAATCTACAGAGAGGTACTCTATGGCATTGGTAAATGTACCATCTACTATATGCACACCAAATGTCTCTCCACTATCTGAAAGGTAGTCATCCAAAGCTTCAGCACTAAAGACTTCACCTATATGAACGGTTTTGTTTTGTGCAGAAAAATCCAACCTACCATCCACATATGAACCTGTACGGGATGCAGACTCATCATAGAAAGCTATATCTACACTACCGATAGCATCTTCTATCTGATTGCCGCTTTCATCTATAAGTATGACTTTGAAATAGGCTTTTGCTCCCTCTGGTATGGTAGCGGGATCTATGATACGCCCTGAACTATCGGTAGGAACCAATTTGAGTGAGACCGATATCTTCTCATCTGCTACCGGAGTATCTGAAGCTCCTCCAAATGGAGATGGCGATGGATCTCTAGGATCTCTATGTTCTATGGGTATATCATAAAAATCAGGAAATTGAGGAAATTCCCTATCTGGAAAATGGTAATCCCTCAATGGAGCATCTATATTGACCTCATCACTATCTTCTGGTCTAAGCAATCCTGTATTTTCTACATAAAACTCTGCTGCCCTTAGTGGGGCATTGATATTTGCTTCTCCTGCTGTATCTTCAAACTCATCTGTAGATGTAGTAGATTTGACATCATGCATCTGTGGCTTATCTTCATTAAAATCATCTTTACGAAGATCTGCTTCCACATTTGCTTCAGCAGCAACTTTGTCTATCTCGTTTTTCGTTACGATCCTAAGTGCACCATGTATCATCTCACCTGATGCATTTATTATTATCTCTCCACTAAATATAGCATCACCTGGGAAGACTTCTCTTATATTGCCCTGCTCATCTTTCGCAAAAAATTTACCATGCAAGTTCTTTAAATATCCAATTATCCTTTTCATTGCAGCATCCTTATATTTGAGAGAATTTTTGAGTATTGCAGAGCTAATTACAATACTATCTAACTGAATTTTACCATCTAATTGTCGCTTAATTGTCGTGATATTGTATATGATTTTTAAAAAATTAATAGATTGAAGTTAATCTTTCATTGAGTTGTAAAAAATAGAATAAGTTTATGGCAGACAGTGGGGGATTCGAACCCCCGGTGGGTTGCCCCACACCCGCGTTCCAGGCGAGCAGATTAAACCACTCTCTCAACTGTCTACAAATATGTAAGAGTAGAATTATATAGAGTATATCCTAAATAGTAGTTAAAGAGGATTGATATATCCTCCAAACTACTTATTAGTATCTATTGCGATACTTCAACTGCTCCTTGTCGTAACCATATATATCATTACGCATTTGCAATATACCATCAGGGTCTACCCAAGCAGTAAGATATGTGACATCTACTGGTACCTTCTCTACTGAATAGTAGGTCTGCTTTTTCCCTTTTAGAATCTTTTGAGCTGTAGAGTAGTCAAGATTATCATTGAAGCTAGCAAAAGTCTTCATCAGCTCTCTAGGCTTTTCGAGTCGTATACATCCATGGCTATATGATCGTACTTTTCTCTTGAATAGATGCTTTGTAGGTGTATCATGCATATATACAGAAAATTGGTTTGGAAATAAAAACTTTATCTTACCTAATGCGTTTCTATATCCTGGCACTTGTGCAAAATGGTATGGGACTGTTTTGCTATATCTATATTTTGACCAATCCACAGAAGCCCCTGATACCTTAGGTGCATCTGCTCCCCATCCTTTACGAATCTCTATACCCTCTCGCACCATTGCATTTGGATTTCTAAGCAACTTAGGTATCATCTCTTTTTGAATTATACTCTTTGGTACATTCCAGTATGGGTTTAACACTACAGTTTTAACCTCATTACTAAATACTGGTGTTGGGTGATTCTTTTTACCAACTATCACTTTCATGGTCTGGAATATCTTGCCATTATTATAAAAGTACAATTTAAATGCTGGTATATTGATCATGATATGTTTGTCGCTACTATTGCGTCTCATAACTCTAATACGATCTAAGTTTAATTGCATCTTAGTAAGGATCTGATTTAGACTCAATCTCAAGAAGTTTTGAGTAGATTTACCTATGACTCCATCAGGTCTCTCTCCTACTCTCTTTTGAAATCTCTTGACCGCATCTACAAGACAGCTATCATAAGTAGTAGATGAATCAACATCACAACCTTGCAAATCGCCACTTAGATACAATCTCTTTCTAATCTTTGGTATAACTGCATTACTCTCACCAGGCTTGATCACGCCAAATCTAGGTATGGTAGGCCACTCGCCACTAGATGCTATTTTTCTATAGTGAAAATATATCTTCTCTAGGCTCACATAGAGTTGAGTCTTTGGTGTAGTGTCATCAAATGCACCTCGTACATCACCTGTAATCATCATAGTATATAGAAGAGTGTATATATTATATTTAGGATATATCAGCCAATCTGCATGGATATTATTTGTAACAATAATTTGTCTCAATCTACCACGAAATATCTTCCAATTTATCATTCCATATATCTTATAATTTGCATAATTACGATATAGATTTGTCATTTTCAACTCTAGCTTAATCTGCTTTTTTGTAGAGTCGCTACCACCAAAATATGAACCTGTACCATAAGATACTATAGATTCGTAATTTCGATATATCTTAGTATTGTGATCCAAAAGAGGGTCGGAGCCTATTTGATCCAATAGCCCCCTACCTATAGTGGTAAAACCATGAGATGTGACCCATATAGGTCTATTTTGACTCACTTGGTATATTTTTTTTACCGAACTTGATGAAGGCTGTGAGCTTACCACTTTTGTGATAACCTTAGAAGCAATGCTATCAAAATCTACGGAGAATGCCGATGTTGTAGATAATCCACCTATCAAAATAAGTGCTATCAATATCTTTTGTAACTGTTTCATTTAATGTCCAATCCCTGCCCAAAGAAGATTTATTTTCGACATTATACCCAAATTTTAAGGAATTTAAAAATTTATTTATCTATTTTTTTGACCTCTATCTTTTCTGCCTCTTCTGCTCTAAGTGCAATAGATGTATGCCCAATTGATATATTTATAGTCTGCTTGGCTATAGAACACTCTTTTACCATCAACTCTTCACCACGAATAATACCAAATGATGCAAACCTATCCCTAAGCGATTTGTCTGCATCTATACCAATAATCTCTGCTCTATCACCTCTTCTCAACTCTTTCAACAGCACTCTACAACCTCACACTACACAAAGAGTAAAAAAGCAAAGACAACGAAGAGAATAACATGCAAAAAGCCCTCCAAAACATTAGTCTCACCATCATTAAAATTAACTATACTTACAAGAAATGTCAATCCCAACATCACACCCTGTATGGGTGTCAACTCTAATACTAGATCCATATCTATAATCCTAGTCACCACTATTACCGCAGGAATAGTCAACAGTATAGTAGCTAGACTAGCCCCTAATGCTATATTGACGACTGTCTGCATTCTATTGTCAAGTGCAGCCCTCACAGCGGTAATAAACTCTGGTGACGCAGATATGATAGCCACACCTACTGCACCTATAGTCAATGGCATATCAAAATGCTCTAGCGTATGACCCATAAAGAGAGCCAATATCTCTGAAAGTATACCTATAAGTATGATAGAGGCTACCAACAAAGATGTATGATAGACAGCATTGATATCATCTTCACTATGATGCTCCACCACACCATCACCCTCATACTCAAAAAAGTATCTATGCGATGCCACTTGAACTCTAGTAAAAGTCATATACAATAGTACAAATAGTATAACATTAAAATTCATATACATCGTATGGTGCGACTCTGTAATGAAGTGTGGTATCACCATAGCTATACCTGTAGCGACCAAAAGCATAGAGAGATATGAGTTGCTAGAGTCCACATTGTATGGTTGCTCTCCATGCTTGATGCCACCTATTATCGCAGCAAGACCAAGCAGACCATTTATATCCAACATTACAGCAGAGTATATAGTATCTCTAGCTAGAGTAGGATTATGCTCATGCATCATCACAGTTACTATTATGATTATCTCTACTATGACTGCAGATATAGTCAATATTAGTGTACCATATGGCTCTCCAAACTTCTCTGCTAACATTTCAGCATGATGAGCAACACTCAGAGATGAGTAGATGATGACACCAAAGAGTATACCAAAACCTATCAGATTTCCCACCATACTTGTCTCCAATACATGCTCAAACTGATGCATGAGAAGAAATGTGGCGAGTGCCACAAAGATGCTATACTCTTTGCTAAATTTTTTTAATATATCATTCATTTATGAAGTAATCCTTTAAAATTATTTTTGTATAACTAATTTGAGTTTAAGATAATAGCATATATACCCTTTATAGAGTATAGCACATACAACAAAACTATATGATATTCAAGATACAATTGACAATCAAGGTGATACTCTTAAGAGTTTTTATGAGATAATCTAAAAAAATAATCAAGGTATAATTGATGCACACAAAATTGGCAAAATTTTTACACTCCGACTCAACAAGTGGTATACTGCTTATTATTACCACTATACTAGCTCTAATATTTGTTAACTCACCATTTTCACATCTATACAACTCCTTTCTGCATATACCTATGGAGATAAGAGTTGGGGCGTTACATATAGATAAGACACTACACCACTGGATAAATGATGGTCTTATGGCTATATTTTTTCTGATGGTAGGATTGGAAGTCAAAAGAGAGATACTAGATGGTCATCTCTCATCTATAGGAAAGGTAGCACTACCTACCATAGCAGCGATAGGAGGTATAATAGTACCTGCACTTGTATATACCTATTTTAATCAAGGCGATATAGAGGCAATGAAAGGCTGGGCGATACCTACAGCTACAGATATAGCATTTGCACTTGGCATACTATCTCTACTAGGCAACAGAGTCCCACTATCGCTCAAGATATTTCTAATGGCACTCGCTATCATAGATGATCTTGGGGCTATAGTCATCATCGCCATCTTCTATACTGCTGAACTATCGCATCTAGCTATAGTCGTAGCTTCATTGGCACTAATCACCCTAGTCGCACTAAATCTACTTGGGTTTTCTCGCAAATCACTCTTTTTTATGGTCGGTCTAGTGTTGTGGGTAGCAGTACTCAAATCAGGAGTTCATGCCACACTAGCAGGTGTAGCATTTGCATTCACCATACCTCTTGTAGCAAAAGATAAGAGCGGAAATGAGTTCTCTCCACTTAGAGAGATAGAGAGTGGACTGCATCCTTGGATAGTATTTTTCATACTACCTCTTTTTGCCTTTGCCAATGCCGGTATAGATATTCGCGACATATCTATACCCCAGATCACAGATCCAGTTCCTATGGGAATAATGCTAGGTCTATTTCTTGGCAAACAGATAGGAGTCTTTGGATTTAGCTGGATAGCTATCAAACTCAAAATCACATCTCTACCTGAGGGAAGCAGTTGGTTTATGCTCTATGGCGTGAGCATCTTGACTGGTATAGGTTTTACTATGAGTCTCTTCATAGATTCACTAGCATTTACAGATGATAGACTATTTGCATACACAGATAAGCTAGCTATACTCATCGGTACATTTCTATCTGCCACTATTGGCTACCTACTGTTAAAGTATACTCTCAAAAAGAGTAACTCTCTACAAAAAAGCTAAGGCTACATATAATGAAACTATATGAGCTACAGGCAGTAGCCAAGAGATTGAATGATTTTAAATTCATATCTCGTGCAAGAAGGGTAGAAAACAACACTATAGAGATCACTTTCGACAGAGACGCGAGCTACTTCTTCAACATGACTAGGGGTCACAGCCACATCTATAAAGCACAATCAAAACGACCCATTCAGGGCTACAATGCACCATTTGATACACTTTTGCACTCTCTCTTGTCTGCTAGCAGGGTAGTCTCCATAGAGATACCAGATAGTGACCGAGTGCTTCGTCTTGCCATAGCTCCTAAGAGTAGCTATAAAGATAAGATCGTATATCTACAGCTTGAGTTTACAGGCAAAAATACAAATGCTATACTCATAGATGAAAATGAGGTGATCATAGAGGCTCTAAGACATATAGATGCAGATAGTTCATTTCGTGTGGTACGACCAGGTATAGAGCTACTCCCTATCCCACCACTAAAGAGAGATGAAGTCGAAAGTGAAGCTTCAATCTCACCATTTGACAAAACCAAAGCTAGCATATCCGATGAGTCCCACAAGAGGTCTGATATAGAGATAGATGATGTAGATATATATTTAGAGGATATATATCAAAAAGTAGAAGAGAGAAGAGTATCTGACCAAAAGAGGCAAAAGCTTATAAGTGTCGCCAAAAAGAGTAAAAAACTTGAGCAACTCTTAGATAGATTGCCCAACAGGGATACTCTGCTAGAGGAGGAAAAGTTATATAAAAATTATGGCAACATCATATTGGCAAATCTATACAATATCAAACCATACGATAGAAAATTAGAGACATATGACTTTGATGGCAATCCTGTCACTATCAAATTTCCAAAAAATATAAAACCAAATCGTCTAAGTGACTACTTTTTCAATCTATCCAAGCGAGCCAAAAATAAAGCCATCAATATACACATAGAAAAAGAGAATCTAGTGAGCAAAAAGAGATTCTATGACAACATCTACTATGCACTCCAAAGAGCTACTAGTTCACACGAGATAGAACTCCTAGTACCCAAGAATGCAAAGTCCCAAAAGAGAAAAGAGAAACTCAAAGAGGGTGAACTGTTTTGGATAGAGGATTACAAAGTCTTCGTAGGGCGAAATAGTAGCGAAAACCAAAAGCTACTTAGCATAGCAAAAGCAAATGATCTATGGATGCACATAAGAGGCGTAAGATCGAGCCATGTCATCATACGAACAGATAAACAAAATCTCCCAATGAGTGTCATAGAGTCTGCTGCCAAACTATGCGTGGACTTCTCTGTGAAAAATGCAGGCGAATATGAGGTAGACTATACCAAGCGAAAATTTGTAAAAGTGCAAGAGGGCTCAAGCGTACTCTACAACAAATACGATACCATAAGAGTCAGAAAAGAGGGTATAGAGATACGAGAGTAGTGCTATTAAATATTTCGCACAAGTAGAAAATAAGAGATCAATCTCACCATTCAACGAAGCTAAAGCAATCGTCTTCGACAAGTTTTGAAATAAGTCTATCTATAAAAAAGCTTTCTGATATCATCTAAAGTGATGCAGATTATCGCATGCGACATGCTACCAACAAAAAGGATGCAACATGAAGTATATAATAGGTCTATCAATAGTCATTATAGTTATTTTCATATCCACTAAAAAGGAGTCTATCATCACTACAAAGCTTCAACCAACAGATAGCATCATAGCTTTTGGTGATAGTCTCACATATGGCTATGGAGCAGATACCAAAGATAGCTATCCATCTATACTCTCCAAGCTATCAGGACATAGAGTCATAAACGCTGGTCTATCTGGTGAGCTGTCATCTCAAGGACTAAAACGACTACCATCCATACTCAAAGATAGCGATGCGAAGCTCATGATACTCTGTCATGGTGGCAATGATATCTTGCAGAGAAGCTCCAAAAAAGAGTTAAAATCAAATCTAAAAGCTATGGTAAAAATCGCCAAAGATAGAGGTATGCAAGTACTTTTGGTGGATGTACCAGATATATCCATGCTAGGACTCTCTGCACCCCATCTATACGCAGAGGTAGCAAGTCAAGAGAAGATACCGCTAGCTGATGGTATCCTAGAAGATATCATCAGTGACGACTCACTGAAAAGTGACTATATACACCCAAATGCAAAGGGTTACCACATATTGGCAAACGAGATATATAAAAAGCTCATAGAGCTTGAGATATTGTAGGGAAGCATTGAAAACGGGAGTATTAAAAATTGTAATTTACTCTAGCCAATACTCTATCTACACCATAATCAACATGCTCTGAGGATATATCTCTATCCATATCTTCTATTTTGTCATATGTAATCTCAATATTCCAATCATCTGATGGCTCATAAGTGACTATCAAGTTATGCTCACTCGCCTCATGCTTCACATCTCCTTTGTAGTCACCATAATCATAAGATATACAGAGATTATCAAAACCAAGATTTGACAAATCATAAGATAGAGATAGTTTCCATGCAGTTGCACTCTGATGAAAGCTAAAGACTCCTGCTGTCATCTCAAACATGTTGACAAACCCAACGCCACCACCAAAACCACCAAAATACTCATGATCACTATCGACTATAAGTCTATTGTATGCCAACCCTAGCATAAAATCTCCATAACCTAACTCTGTCATGGCACCAAAGAGTGTAGCATCTATGCCTGAGTCATCCAACTCGCTCTGGTTGGCTACCTGCGCTCCACTAGTGAGAGTTGTCTTATCACTAAGTTTGTAGCTATATTTTGTATCAGCATATACAATATTTGCTATATTATCTGCATAATAATACCAGAGATTTGACTCTATATCACCACTCTCATACCTCATACCAACCATAGCGATACCATCTCCACCATCTACAAGGTCTACAAACTTATAGACACCTGCATCTGGTCCTTGCCATTTAGTCATATAGCCTGCATCTATACTCAACTCTTCATGACTATATCTTGCCATCAAGCCTTCGAAAGTATTGGGTGTCATACGGATATCATCGCTATCCATATATGGCGTATCTATCACCTGTCTACCTATCCGTATCTGAAAATCATCCATCAGGTAGTCTACATACACCTCTGCTAGTAGATCATAGTGACCATCTACTGTAGATAGCTCATCATTGAACTTACCATCCATCTCCTCTCCACTTAATGGATCCAATGCATGTGAAGTATAAAAAGCCAAACCTACACCAAATCCTCCATATCTAGCACTCTCATACTTGAGTTGACCACCCAAAGCGGTAGAGTAACTAGTAGCTTCACCACTAAATTTTGGATCTACATATATATAGCCCAAACGCAACTGACCCGTGACTCTCTCCAAACTAAAGATATCTTCGGACATAGCCCTCTGCTCTGTAGAGTTATTATCTACTGCACCATACATATCTGTAGCCAAAACCATCAAAAAAGCCGATCCAAAAAAAACTCTACCTATCACTACTATACTCCACAACTATCTCCTTTATTATATTAACTTGATATTGATTATCATAAATCTTTGGAAGTATACCAAAGAAAACTTTGTGAAATATTAATATGATAATGATTTTCATTTATGATTAAATTTAACTAAAAATATTTCTGTAGTAGAGTATAAAATTGCAGTCGTTAATTAAAAAAATGGGGATTATAAAACATATGTTTATATACAAAAGTAGATGACTACCACGAAGAGTGTGGAAGTCAATAAGGGTATAACACCCTCACTCTACAGTAGTATAATAGTAAATCTACTCCACTTCACTTAGAGTAACATCATCACTATTTATCATACCTGTACCTACAGGGATGAGTCTACCTATGACAACATTCTCTTTGAGGTCTTCCAATCCATCCACTGTGCCAGCTATAGATGCTGATGTCAAGACCTTAGTAGTATCTTGGAATGATGCTGCTGAGATGATACTATCTGCACCTACAGCAGAACGAGTAATACCTACCAACATAGGTTCGGCTATAGCAGGCTCTCCACCTAATCTTATGACTTTCTCATTCTCTTCTTGGAACTTTCTTCGCGACACTATATCACCTGCTATGAAGTTACTATTGCCACTCTCTACGACTTTGACCTGTCTCATCATTTGAGATACTATAATCTCGATATGCTTATCGGATATATTAACACCCTGTCTTCTATAGACTTGCTGTACTTCTGACACTATATACTCATACAGCTCTCTCTCGCCAAGTGCTGCCAATATATCATGGCTAGATATAGTACCCTCTGTCAACTTCTCACCAGTATGCACAAACTCATCTGCATGCACCAATGCCATCTTGCCTTTATCTATAAACTGCTCAGTAAATTGACCACTATGAGATGTGATGATAAGTCTCTCTTTTCCTCTCAAAGGTTTACCGAAGCTTACTACACCATCTATCTGTGCTATAAGAGCTATATCTTTTGGTCTTCTAGCTTCAAACAGTTCGGATACTCTAGGAAGACCCCCTGTAATATCCTTGGATTTGATAGCAGCTTTTGGTGTCTTCGCCAATATGTCAGCGATACTTACTTCATCGCCATCTTTGACAAATAGTATAGTCTTAGGATCAAGCTGATAACGCAATATCTCACCAGACTCTGTAGCCAACTCTATAGTAGGTTTATATGCTGCTGGTATATATTCATTTAGCTCTAGTCTAGTATCACCTGTCACTTCGTCAAACTGCTCAGTTACCGTAATATCAGGTATGATATCTTCAAACTTAAGTTTACCAGCCTGCTCCGCTATGATAGGCTCTGAATATGGATCCCACTCTGCTATAACTACTCTCACTTCATCAGTAGGTGCAGATATGACATCACCCCTCTCTACTATACCATCATTGGCAACTTTCACAACCGAACCTCTTGAGATATAGTGTCTAGCAGCTTCACGATTGCTATCATCTACCACAACAGCAAATAAACCCTTCTCCTCTACAGGCTCACCCTCTTTTATACTATCTATAGGCTCTAGATAGTCGCCCTTCAAGATGAAGTATTTGAGTTTACCTTTTGCATCTGCAATAACTTGTTGAGTTACAGGGGCTCCATCTTCCACCTTGAGTTCACTTGCAAATGGTACTCGACCAGGAACACTCCATCCCTCTTTGATCACCTCTACTATAGATTCACCCTCTTCTATCTTCTCTCCATCACTAAATGGTAGATATAGTTTGCCCTCTATCTTACCTGCTACACCTGCAAGTTCATTTGATTTCGCCACATCAGATTTTCTGAGATTGTACTTAATCTCAGAGTCATCTTCTGTCTTGATATATATAATCACTTCGTCATGTGTAATATTGATAGATAACTCACCAGAGACTACAGCTTTTATCTTTGGCTCTACTAGCAAGATACCTGCATTTCTTCTGTTTGCAACTATCAGGTTGCCTTCTCTATTTCTAAATACAGAGAGGTTATAGTAGCGGATAAAGCCCTCTTTGCCAGCTACAACTTGCCTCTCCTCTTTACCAGCAGTCGCTGTACCACCCGTGTGGAATGTACGAAGTGTCAACTGTGTACCAGGCTCACCGATAGATTGTGCAGCAATGACACCTACCGCTTCACCCCTCTTGACCAATTTATTTTCAGCCATGTTGAGACCATAACACTTAGCACATATACCTCTTGTAGCTTTACATGTAGATGGAGCTCTAATCACTACTGATCTTACTCCAGCCTCTTTTACACGATTGGCTATCTCCTCATCTATTAGTGTACCTTGGCTTACCAATATCTCATTGGTAATAGGGTCAATAATATTTTCAGCTATGACTCTACCATATATTCTATCACTTAATGGCTCTATCATCTCATTACCCACAACGATATCTGTAACTTCGACACCCTCATGTGTACCACAATCATCCATATTTACTTTGACATTCTGTGCAACATCTATCAACTTTCTAGTCAAATAACCTGCATTCGCAGTCTTGAGTGCTGTATCTGCCAAACCTTTTCTAGCACCGTGAGTTGAGATAAAGTACTCAAGTACATTCAACCCTTCACGGAAGTTAGAGGTAATAGGTGTCTCAATAATAGATCCATCCGACTTAGCCATCAATCCCCTCATCCCTGAGAGCTGTCTAATCTGTGCTGCTGAACCCCTAGCACCTGAATCTGCCATCATATAGACTGAGTTGAAGCCATCTTTATCTGCCTTAATAAGACTCATTAGAGCCTCTGCTATACCATTGTTAGCATCTGTCCATATATCGATAATCTTATTATATCTCTCTTGCTCTGTAAGTAGACCAGCTCCAAACTGTTGCTGTATCTCTTTGACCAATGATTTTGCCTCTGATACTCTAGACTCTTTTAGCTCTGGTATCTTGATATCATCTATCGAGATAGATACTCCTACTTTTGTAGCATATTTGAAACCAATATCCTTAAGATCATCTAGGAACTCTGCTGTATCATTGATGCCACCGACTTTGTAAACATAATCAACCAATGCACCTATATCTTTCTTCTTGAGTATTTTATTCCAATACTTCTCTGGTACATAGTCAGGTATGATAGATTTGAGTATCATTCTACCTGCTGTTGATCTAACAATTTTACCATCAACTACAGTTCTAATCCTTGCATTCAGATCTAGCGACTCTTGGTCAAATGCTATCTCTATCTCCTCTACGCCTGCAAAGAGTTTATGCTCACCCTTTACATCTGACTTCTCAAGAGTAAGATAGTAGAGACCCAAAATCATATCTTGCGATGGTACTGCTATCGCCTTACCAGATGCTGGAAGCAAAATATTCATTGATGAGAGCATCAAGACTTTTGCCTCTGCTATAGCCTCATCACCTAGCGGTACATGCACAGCCATCTGGTCACCATCAAAGTCGGCATTAAATGCAGAACAGACCAATGGGTGCAACTGTATAGCTTTGCCATCTATTAGTCGTGGGTGAAACGCTTGGATAGATAGTTTGTGTAGTGTTGGAGCACGGTTTAGAAGTATAGGATATGACTCAACAACCTCTTCGAGACACTCCCATACTTCATTTACCTTCTGCTCGATCATCTTTTTGGCTTGCTTGAGAGTAGTGGCATAACCTTTCTCTTCTAGTTTAGCCATAAGGTGTGGCTTAAATAGCTCTATTGCCATCTTTTTTGGTAATCCACACTGATCCATCCTAAGGTCTGGACCTACGACAATAACTGATCTTCCTGAGAAGTCAACCCTCTTACCAAGTAGGTTTTGTCTGAAACGACCCTGCTTTCCTTTGATAACTTCTGAGAGTGACTTGAGTGGTCTTTTGTTTGCACCCTTCACGGCATTGCCACGGCGACCATTATCAAAGAGTGCATCTACAGACTCTTGAAGCATTCTCTTCTCGTTTCTCACGATAATCTCTGGTGCATCAAGCTCTGTAAGTCTCTTGAGCCTTTGATTTCGATTGATAACTCTTCTATATAGATCGTTGACATCAGATACTGCAAACTTACCGCCATCAAGACTCACTAGAGGTCTAAGATCAGGTGGGAGTACTGGCAGATGAGTAAGCATCATCCACTCTGGTCTATTACCTGAGTTGAGAAATGCCTCTATCACTTTCAATCTCTTGATGATAGTCTTTCTCTTCGCTTCTGATTTGGTAGCTTGAATATCCTCTTTGAGCTGATTAAACATCTCAAAGAGATCAAGATCAGCAAGCAATTCACGAATAACCTCTCCACCCATTCTAGCATCAAATTCACTATCACCAAATCTCTGTAATATCTGCTGATACTGCTCTTCGTTGAGTACATCAAACTTAGCTAGTGGTGTCAATCCTTCACTATCGTAGCTAGCATCACCAGGATGCTTAACGATATAAGCCTCATAATATAGTACTCGCTCCAAATCTTTCATCTTTACACCAAGAAGTGTACCTATACGAGATGGTAGTGAGCTTACATACCAGATATGGGCTACTGGTGCGATGAGTGCTATATGCCCCATGCGGTTTCTTCTCACCTTTGATGATGTCACTTCGACACCACACTTTTCGCACACTACACCCTTGTATCTCATCTTTTTATACTTACCACATAGACACTCATAGTCTCTAATAGGTCCAAAGATTTTCGCACAGAAGAGTCCATCTCTCTCTGGCTTAAGTGTACGATAGTTGATAGTCTCAGGCTTTTTAACCTCTCCGTAACTCCAAGATAGTACCTTTTCAGGGCTAGCTACACGAAGCTGGAGTGCCTCAATATCTTTAGGTCTCTCCTCTTTGCTGAGATCAATTGGCATTAAATCCTCTACACTTTTACTCATCTTCGCTCTCCACTTCTTTTTTCTTCTCATATAACTCTACATCAAGACCTAAAGCTTGAAGCTCTTTAGTCAAGACAAACATAGTCTCAGGTACACCAGATGCTGGTACGCTCTCACCTTTTGTGATAGCCTTATAAGCTCTTGCTCTACCTTCAACATCATCAGATTTGATAGTAAGCATCTCTTTGAGTATATGTGATGCACCATACGCCTCCAATGCCCAGACTTCCATCTCTCCAAATCTCTGTCCACCAAATAGTGCTTTACCCCCAACAGGTTGCTGTGTCACCAATGAGTATGGTCCAGTAGATCTAGCATGCACTTTCTCATCTACAAGGTGATGTAGTTTGAGCATATACATATATCCCACATTGACTCTCTCTAACATCTTTTCACCAGTCATACCATCATAGAGCTCTGTTTTACCATCAGAATCTATCTTTGCCAACTCAAATAGCTTCTCAAACTCTTTTCGATTTGCACCCTCAAATACAGGAGCTGCAAATTTCACACCATTTGCCCAATCCCTAGCATATACCAAAAGCTCATCATCTGTAAGCTTAGCTAGTGTCTCCTTAGCATTCATCAACTTAGCAACATCTGCTATCTCTGTCATCTTCGCCCTGAGGTCTTGTATGAGAGTCTCTTTCTCTGCTTCAAACATCTCAGCAATCTGCTCACCTAGTCTCTTGCCCACAAGTCCTAAGTGTACTTCTAATATCTGACCAATATTCATACGACTTGGAACACCTAGAGGGTTCAAGATGAGATCTACTGGTCTACCATCTGCCATATATGGCATATCGATTTCAGGCACTATATTTGAGACGATACCTTTGTTACCATGTCGTCCCGCCATTTTGTCACCAATTTTGAGTTTTCTCTTTGTAGCTATATAGACTTTGACTAATTTAGTGACTCCATTAGGCAAGATATCATCTTTTTCTAGCACACTTAGCTTCTCTTCATGCTCATTTTTGAGTCTCTTTTTTTGCTTCAAAAAGTAGCTTTTTAGAGATTCATACTCACTCTGTATCTCACTATCATATGCTTGTACCACACCCTTGAGTGCAAAACGGTTGATCTCTTTGATGGTATCTTCTGGGATCATATCTCCCTCTTTATACTCTATACCATTTGCTACTACATCTTTGACCAATCTATTTTTAGATAGTAGTGCAGTTATGCGAAGTATCTCCTCTCTATCTATCATCAAAAGCTGATCATGATGATCTCCATCTAGTATAGCTTTCTCCTCTTCAAATGCCTGTATAGCTCTAGCATCTTTATCGTGACCCTTCTTTGTAAAGACTTTGATATCTACTACCACACCCTCCATAGAGGCTGGGCAATATAGTGACTTATTTACAACATGTCCAGCTTTTTCACCAAATATAGCTCTAAGCAGTCTCTCTTCTGGGGTAGGCTTTATCTCACCTTTTGGACTCACTTTACCTACTAGTATCATACCAGGTTTGACATGTGTACCCATCTTGACAATACCACTATCATCCAAATGGAGCAGTTCATCCTCTCTGATATTTGGGATATCTCTAGTGATCTCCTCTGTACCATGCTTAAGCTCTCTAGCCTCTATCTCTTTTTCATATGTATGAACAGAGGTAAATACATCTTCGCGAATCAACTTCTCTGAGATGATGATAGCATCCTCATAGTTATATCCATACCATGGCATAAATGCCACAAGTATATTTTTACCAATTGCAAGCTCGCCTTGATCCATATTTGGACCATCTGCAATCACTTGACCCTTTTTTACTTTAGTGCCTACTTTTACTATAGGTGTTTGAGAAAAGGTTGTATTTTGGTTGGTACGCATATTCTTTTCCAATGCATAGTGATCTATAAATACACCACTCTCATCTTCACCCATCACATAGATATTTTTAGAATCTACCTTCTCTACCACACCATCTCTCTTGGCCTTTGAAGCTTCCCAAGCATCACGGCTCACTATAGCCTCCATACCTGTACCAACCACTGGAGCTTCGGTCTTGAGTAGAGGGACTGCTTGTCGCTGCATGTTTGAACCCATCAAAGCACGGTTGGCATCATCATGCTCTAGGAATGGTATAAGTGCCGCCGCAGAACCAGATATCATAAGTGGCGATATATCTATCAAGTTTACTCTAGATGCTGCATTCAACTCTATATTACCATTGAGTCGAGTCTCTATCAAATCTTCGACAATCATACCATTCTCATCCACCTCTGTAGAAGCAGGGGCGATACACTTGTCTTCCTCTTGTGTAGCAGTGATGTAGATGATTTCATCTGTCACTTTTCCATCTTTGACTATCTTATATGGTGCTTCAATAAAACCTAATTCATTCACCTTAGCATATGTAGCAAGTGTATTGATAAGACCAATGTTTTGACCCTCTGGAGTCTCTATAGGACAGATACGCCCATAGTGTGTAGGGTGTACATCTCTCACTTCAAAACCAGCTCTCTCTTTGACAAGACCACCCTCACCTAGTGCAGATAATCTTCTCTTGTGAGTCACTTCAGATAGCGGATTCGTCTGATCCATAAACTGACTAAGTTGTCCGCTAGAGAAGAACTCCAATATAGTATTGGTAATCATCTTAGAGTTTACCAAGTCATGTGGCATAAGATCATCGAGAGTACCACTAATAGTAGTCATCTTATCTTTGATAGCCTTTTGCATCTTGGTCAAGCCATTGTGAAGTTCATTTCCCAATAGCTCACCAATAGCTCTAATTCTTCTATTTCCTAAGTGATCTCTATCATCTATATGTCCTTGACCATTTTTGACTTTGATGAGATACTTAACTGTATGGATGATATCCTCTGCTGTCATTACAGTAACATACTCTGGTATATCAAGGTCTAGCTTATGATTCATCTTCATTCGTCCAACTTTTGTCAAGTCATATCTCTCAGGATCGAAAAATAGTTGTTTCAAAAATGCCTTGGCAGCCTCAGGTGTAACTGGCTCACCAGGTCTCATCACTTTATAGATACGGATAGTAGCCAATACATTCTCATCATCTATCTCTTCCATTTGCTTGAGAAGTCTTAGTGACTCTTGATCTGCAATAAATGATTTGATTATCGAACTATCAGTATCTTCTGCCAAATCGTTAGCTATCTCTATAGTCTCAATCCCCTGCTCTACCATCTTTTTAAGTTTGGCATCATCAAGCGAAGAGACAACATCATATAGTACCTCTCCACTCTCTTGATCTATTACAGCTTTAGCAAGATATCTCTCCATCAAAAGATCCAATGGATACTCTATCCACTCAAGTCCATCAGCTACAAGTTTTTGGGCTTTTTTCTTTGTGAGTCTCTTTCCTGCCGATACGATGATATTGCCATCTATATCTTTGACATCATACTCTGTTCTACCCGCAAAATCTTTCGGATCAAATCTTGTCAAAAATCTATTATCTTTTATAGTTATCTCTTTTGTAGGGTAGAAGAGCTTTATGATATCCTCTTTGGAGTAATCTAATGCACGGAAAAGGATAGTAACTGGAATCTTTCTTCTTTTGTTTATCCTAGCGTAAAGTATATCTTTTGCATCATACTCAAAATATAGCCAAGAGCCTCTATCGGGGATAATCTGTGCTGAGTAGATAAGCTTATTTATAACTGTAGTAGCCTCTGCCTCCTTGAAGATTACACCTGGGCTTCTATGGAGTTGATTTACTATTACTCTCTCTACACCATTGACAACAAATGATGTCCTATCTGTCATAAGAGGTATATCTCTCACAAAGACCGCTTGCTCTTTGATCTCTTTAGGATCCAATCTTTCACCACTCTTCTCATCTCTATTCCATATAGTCAAAGAGATGTTCATCTTTAGTGATACAGAGTAGGTCAAACCTCTCTCCATACACTCTCTTACTGTATATTTTGGCTTTACTATCTCACTATTTTTATATGTGAGTGTTAAGCGATTTTGCTGATCATGGATAGGGAAAGAGGATCTAAATACCTTTTCGATAGTACTATTTCTTCTATCTTTTTCACCAAGCATCAAAAAGTTTTCATAACTTTTTTGTTGTAATTGTAGAAGATTTGGTATTTCTATCTCTCTTGGAGTTTTAGAAAAGTCAACTCTAAGTCTATTTCCTGAATATAAAGAATTTAACATAAGACGCCTTGTAGGATTTGTAATATTTTGTTTTAGTTGTTATAGATATACGAAAAAACTATTGCAAAGAGCGTAAGTATTAACCCTTAATAGCTTGTCACTATATCCTGATAGATTTATATTCTGTTGGCTCCAAATGTCAAGAGCAGGCTTGACATTTGAATGGTAGGATTACTTAAGTTCGCACTTAGCTCCAGCCTCTTCGATCTGCTTTTTGAACTCTTCAGCTTCCTCTTTAGCGACACCCTCTTTAAGTACTGATGGTACCTCTTCAACAGCAGCTTTAGCCTCTTTAAGACCTAGACCTGTGATAGCTCTTACTACTTTAATAGCATTGATTTTCTTAGCACCTGCATCTGTAAGAACTACATCAAACTCTGTTTGCTCCTCTACTGCTGCTGCTGTTTCACCACCACCTGCTACTACTGTAGCTTGTGCTGATACACCAAATTTCTCTTCAAACTCTTTAACAAGCTCAGAGAGCTCAAGAACTGTAAGGTTAGAGATAAATTCTAATACATCTTCTTTAGTTGTTGCCATTTTATTTCCTTTTAATCATTATAATTCAATTAAGCCATTTCGATAAAATCGAACTACGCCTCTTCTTCTTTTTTAGTTGCAAGTGCTGAAAGTCCAATAGTAAAGTTTTGTACTGGAGCATTCCAAACATTAAGCAACATACCAATAAGCTCGTCTCTACTTGGAAGTTTAGCCATTGCATTGATCGTAGCCAAATCAACAACTTTACCTTCAAGAAGACCAGTTTTGATAATAAACTTGTTTTTGAAATCTGTGGCTGATTTATCAGCTATTTTACAAGCAGATATTTGATCATCACCCCAAATAACAAGATTTGTATCTACAAGTTCTATCTTCTCTTGATTAGCATTAGCCAATGCAATAGAAGCAAGTTTGTTATTTACAACTTTAACTTTAGATTCGTTTTCTCTTGCCATTTTTCTAACAGACTCCAATTCAGCAACTGTCAAACCTTTGTAATCACATACAATGATAGCGGCAGCATCTGTGAATGACTCTGTCATTTCAGCAACAAGTTCTACTTTTTCTGTTCTTGTCATCTCTTCTCCTTTCGACCTCTAACTGGGTTGTTCTAAGAACACTCAATATATTGAGTTCATTAAGCTTTCGCCCCAATTATCTTCAGCCTAGATTAAATCTCTCTTTAGAGAGCTTACTTCATCTCTGCCAATTCAGAGAGATCAAGTTTTATTGATGGACTCATAGTGAGCGATATAGCGGCATTTGTAATATATCTACCCTTTGCCGATGCTGGTTTTGCTTTGTTGATAGTCTCAACAAATGTTATAAAGTTCTCTTTTATTTTCTCTGTATCAAAACTAGCTTTTCCTATACCTGCATGGATGTTACCTTTTTTATCAACTCTGAAGTTAACTTGACCACCCTTAGCATTCTCTACTGCTTTTGCTACATCCATAGTAACAGTACCTGTTTTAGGGTTAGGCATCAAACCTTTTGGTCCAAGTATTCTAGCTACTTTACCAAGTACACCCATCATATCTGGAGTAGATATAACAGTATCAAAGTCAAGATTACCTGCTTGTATCATCTCGATAAGCTCATCAGAGCCTACCAAATCAGCACCTGCTGCTTTAGCTTCATCTACTTTTGCACCCTTTGCAAATACGGCTACTTTTACACTTTTACCTGTACCATTTGGAAGTACAACTGATCCTCTAATCATCTGATCTGCATGTCGTGGATCTACATTTAGGTTCAGAGCCACCTCTACAGTCTCATCAAATTTAGCCGATTTCAAATCTGCAAGTGTTGTGAATGCTTCATCTACACTATATGCTTTTTCATTATCAATTTTTTCTAACAGCTGTGCTGTTCTTTTTGTTATCTTTTTTGCCATTTTTTTCTCCGCTTATTTGCTCCCACACTCTTTTAAATCTATTATGTGGTATTTTAAAGATTAGTCTACTATCTCTACACCCATACTTCTACAAGAACCAGCGATAATCTTAGCTGCCATCTCTTTGTCATCTGTATTTAAGTCTGATATCTTTTGCTCTATAATCTCATCAAGTTTAGCTTTTGTTATACTACCAACTTTTGTAGTGATAGGGTTATCAGTACCCTTTTTGATGCCAGCAGCCTTCATGATCAAATCACTTGCAGGTGGTTGTTTAGTTTCAAATGTAAAACTTCTATCACTATACACAGTTACAACTACAGGTATCTTGAATCCCATTTTGTCTTTTGTCTTCTCATTGAATGCTTTACAGAACTCCATGATATTTACACCCCTTTGACCCAATGCAGGACCGACTGGAGGTGATGGGTTTGCTGAACCAGCAGGGATCATCATTTTAAATCTATCAGCGATCTTTTTTGCCATCTTTTTTCCTTTGTTTAGTTTATAGTATCTTCTCTACTTGAGTGTAGAGTATCTCGACTGGTGTATTACGACCAAATATAGAGACATTTAATTTTAATTTTCCGTGATCTAAGTCATACTCTTCGACCATTCCAGTAAAGTTTGCAAACGATCCATCGATTATACGAACCATTTCACCAGCTTCAAAATCTACTTTTGGACGAGGTGCACCTCTCTTCTCCATCTTATCAAGTATCACTTTGATATCTGACTCAGTAAGTGCAGTAGGGGTCTTCTGCTCACCTATAAAACGAGATACACGAGGAAGACTCTGTATCTTGTGCCATAGATCGGTGTCTAGTGCTATACTAGCAAAAGCATATCCAGGGTAGAGAGATCGCTCTGTGATCTTCTTCTCACCATTCTTTACCTCTATCACCTCTTCAGTAGGAACTACAATTCTATCTATTTTCTCTTCGATACCATAGTCAATTGCAAGCTGCTCTATAGCCCTCTTAACTGACTGTTCACTACCTGCATATGTCTGTATCGCATACCATTGATAGACCATTGTTTTCCCTATATAGTTGAAATGATTGATGACATCAAGAGATCAATCAGTGCTAAAAATATTGATATAACAGTCACTACGAGAATAACTGCCAAAAATGCTTGTCTTACTTGTACTTTTGTCGGAAATATAACTTTATAAAGCTCTTCTCTAGCGTGTGCTATAAATGTTGAAAGTTTTTCCATTGTTTTTACCTTAATTTGTGGCAGGCCAAGAGGGACTCGAACCCCCGGCACCTGGTTTTGGAGACCAGTGCTCTACCAACTGAGCTATTGGCCTAAAATTTATTTAGGTTTGCCATCCAAATAATTGGAATGACAAATATTGAATGATAGAAGCTTACAGCTTCATCTCTTTGTGCATAGTATGCTCTTTGCACCATCGGCAATACTTTTTTAATGAAAGTTTACCAGTTGTTGTCTTCTTATTTTTAGTTGTGTGATAGTTGCGTCTTGTACACTTTTCACACCCTAAATGTATATTTTCTCTCATATATTTTCCTTATAGTCGCGAATATATGCTAGAGCCGAAGCTCTAAGCAAATTAGATTATGCGATTATCTTACTAACAACACCAGCACCAACAGTTCTACCACCCTCACGGATAGCAAATCTTGTACCCTCTTCAAGTGCAACTGGAGCGATAAGTTCAACATTAATCTTAACATTGTCACCTGGCATAACCATCTCTGTACCCTCTTGAAGTTGAACAGAACCAGTAACATCAGTAGTTCTTACATAGAACTGTGGTCTATAGTTGTTGAAGAATGGAGTATGTCTACCACCCTCCTCTTTTGTAAGTACATAAACTTCTGCTTCAAATTTAGTGTGAGGAGTGATAGAGCCTGGCTTACAAAGAACCATACCTCTTTGTACTGCTTCTTTGTCGATACCACGGATAAGAACACCACAGTTGTCACCAGCTTGACCACAATCCATCTCTTTACGGAACATCTCTACACCTGTTACAGTAGTAGTTTGAGTATCTTTGATACCTACGATCTCTACTGATTCACCAACACACACAGTACCTCTATCAACTTTACCAGTTACAACTGTACCACGACCTTGGATAGAGAAGATATCCTCTATAGGCATCAAGAAGTCAAGATCTGTCTCTCTCTCTGGCTCAGGTATATATGCATCTACCTCGTCCATAAGTGCTATGATCTTCTCTGACCACTCACCTAGTTTACCTGCTTTAGCCTCTTCAAGAGCTTGGAATGCAGAACCAGCTACGATTGGAGTATCATCACCAGGGAACTCATACTCAGAAAGAAGTTCTCTAACTTCCATCTCTACAAGCTCTAGCATCTCTTCTCTATCTTCATCATCTAGTTGATCCTCTTTGTTTAGGAATACAACTATATATGGTACACCTACTTGGCGAGATAGAAGGATATGCTCTCTAGTTTGTGCCATTGGTCCATCAGTAGCAGCGATAACTAGGATAGCTCCATCCATTTGAGCAGCACCAGTAATCATGTTTTTAACATAGTCGGCGTGACCTGGACAGTCAACATGTGCATAGTGACGATTGTCAGTCTCATACTCTACATGAGAAGTAGCAATAGTGATACCTCTTTCTCTCTCTTCAGGAGCATTATCGATTGAATCATAATCCATAAATGCAGAGTCGTTTTTAGTTGCAAGAACTGCTGTAATAGCTGCAGTTAGTGTAGTTTTACCATGGTCAACATGCCCAATAGTACCAATGTTAACATGTGGTTTGGTTCGTTCAAATTTTTCTTTAGCCATTTTGTTCTCCTAGCTTAATATTTAAATTACGGCTGATATTATATCAGGTTTTACTCAAAATCTCTTGAGATTATTATTATTGAGTATTCAGCGGACCCAGACTCTTGATATGGACAGAACTACTACAAACAACTTGTAGCACTTTTGTCCATATATACGAGTGGAGCCCAGAAGCGGAATTGAACCGCCGACCTCTTCCTTACCAAGGAAGTGCTCTGCCTCTGAGCTATCTGGGCATTTTTAATTTTATTAAATTATCAATTTTATATGTTTTATGTTTGGTAAGCTTATAATGTGAAGTTTTTATCTTAATCTATATAAGTATAATTCACACAGCTCCCAGTATCTATGGAGCGGGCGAAGAGATTCGAACTCTCGACAGCCTGCTTGGAAGGCAGGAACTCTAGCCACTGAGCTACGCCCGCATCTTGATCTAAACATATGGTGGTGAGTGAAGGATTCGAACCTTCGAAGACATAGTCAGCAGATTTACAGTCTGCCCTCGTTGGCCACTTGAGTAACTCACCTTAATGTTGATCTTTACTGGTCAAACACTGATAATTATTAATGGAGCTGGTGAAGGGACTCGAACCCCCGACCTGCTGATTACAAATCAGCTGCTCTAGCCAGCTGAGCTACACCAGCACCATCGCATTTAAAGTCATTCAACTAAAAATGGAGTGCAATTATAGACAAAATAGAAACAAATGTCAAGGCTTTTTGCAAAAAAAATATAATTTTTTTTGGATTTAATATTTCAAAATAGCTCAAAGACCCATATTATGGGTATCTTAGAGTTATTTAACTTAATTTCTCGTATGCAACTAATTCGCCTCTTTTTAGCCTTGGCAAGATATCCATCTTTATTTTACGCATCAAAAAACTCTTTTTTTGATATGAAAGATTAGGATCCTTGGCTATAGATCTATAGTGAGTTGTATAGTATTTAGTAAGCATCCACAATAGACTCTTTTTGAATTCATCCTCCTCCATAGCCATTATGGTATTATCTATAGAGAGTCCTACAAGCAGAGGATGAGTCTCGTCACCCCTAAGTATAGCTTCAAACATCTCTTGGTTTTCTACAAACATAGAGGTATCTACTACATTCAATAGATCATCTATCAAGGATGGCTTCTCCATTAGGGTTTTAAATATACTTAACTGCTCAATATCTTCTCGTCTCTGATTGAAGTCTTGACGGACTTGTGAAAGATTTGCACCTTTAGAAAATAGAGATGGAGAGAGCTGGAGACAACTAGCAGCTATAGGGATATAGGCATCTTGCATTATTGGACTTAGTGATGATAAAAATGATCTCACTTCACCAAAAGCTACCTCCTTCTCTCTAGGATCTGATAAGTTGTGATTATCTGCTAGAGCTTCAATGACAAAAGATATGAGTGGTTTGGGCTCTCTAAGTAGTTTGGCCACTGTTTGCACATCTCCATGGGCTATCATATCTGCTGGATCTTGCCCATTTGGAAATAGCACTACCCCACCATCAAATCCACTCGCACTCAACATCTGAGCAGCTTTGAGTGCAGCTGCTACTCCTGCTTTGTCCCCATCATATGCTAGTACTATCTTTGGATCACCCTTTCTAAGTAGCGGAAGATGTTCTGTCGTGAGAGCTGTACCAAGTGTAGCTACTGCCTCCCTGAAGCCTGCTTGATGGAGCATTATCACATCGAGATAACCTTCACAGACGATAAGCCTTTTGCTACTATATATGTGATCTTTTGCTCTATTGTACCCATAGAGTATCCGAGATTTGTTAAACAACTTAGTCTGAGGAGAGTTGATATATTTGGCAGGATGATTACTAAGTGTTCTACCGCCAAATCCTACTATGACACCGTTGGATGAGTAGATGGGAAATATCACTCTCTCTACCAATCTTGCATAAAATTCACCACTCTCGCCTGTAGCCAATATGCCAGCATCTTGGGCCTTTGGTAGTGGTAGAAGATTTCTATTGAGAAAATCTATAACTTCACCACTTTTCCCCACATAGCCTATCTCAAACGCCTCTATAGAGCTGCTACTTATACCTCTATCTTGAAGATATCTCTTGGCATACTCATTGAGATCTAAATTTTTCACATACCATTTTTGGATACTACCCAATACTCTCTTGATCTCACTATAATCACTTTCGCCTTTAGTGTACTGCAAAGAGAAATTATATGTAGATGCTAGCTTCTCTATGGCTTCTGGATAGTTAAGTTTCTCTATCTCCATCACAAACTTGACACTATCTCCACCTACACCACACCCAAAACAGTGGTATATCTGTTTTGATGGACTAACCACGAAGCTAGGGGTCTTCTCTCCATGAAAAGGGCAGTTTGCTTTATAGTTGGCTCCAGCCTTTTTGAGTTCTATGTAATTACCCACTACATCTACTATATCTATACTATTTTTAAGTGCCTCTATCGATGTGTTATCTATCATAATGGCGTATTATAGCAAAAATGGAGAAATCCTTAGATATAATACGCAGATAAATATAAACTAGGAAAAATTAAGTGGATAGCATACTCCCCTCATACAGAGACCCCCTCTTTAGTATTATGCTTATTGTATCATTAAGTCTTATGATATCTTTGGTGACATACGCTTGGGGTCTATATCGCCAGCAAAAAGAGAAGAGTACACTCAAAAAATTTCTTGAAAAATTTGAGAGTGCCGAGTGTGCCTTAGATACTACAAGTATGCCATTTGACAACGCCATGTACAATCCTCTAGCACTTCTTGCAAAAGCATTTGAAAATAGCGGTGAGTACCACAAATCTATCAATATATATCTATATCTCATCAAACATATCAACAATCCGATAGATAAAGGTGAACTTATGGAGAGTCTAGGACAGACATATCTACATGCTGGTTTTTTGGAGAGGGCAAGAGCCATCTTTTCTGAGATACTACACAAGAGACCACGAAATGCAAAGGTACTGTATCAACTAGGGATAGTTTATGAGATGATGAGAGAGTATGACAAGGCACTCTCCATCATAGAGCCTCTTCAAATTTTGGGGGAGGAGACTAGAGAGTTAGAGAAGTTTCTTGAGTTTGAAAAGATAGCTTCGGACAAACATATATTGCCTCAAGAGAAGATAGAGTTATCGATAGCTCTGCTACGAGAAGAGCCTAAACTCTATAGACCCATCGTCTCTCTACTCTTCAAGCTAGATATCACGAGAGCTTGGTCTCTAATGGAGAGAGACTCTATCCACTCTATACTAGATATACTGTGGTTTCTACCATATTCGCAACTCGACTTAGAGATAATCTCCAAAGACCAAAACCTATCTACTATATATTACGCCAAAGGATATCTGGGTGAACCATCTTGCAGTAGTGGCATATTTACCGTAGACCTGCTAGCCTCTAGCAGGGCAAATGGTTTTGAAGATGGTGATTTGATATTTAGCTACCTATGCAAAGGTTGCAAACAGACATACCCTATACCATTCTCAAGATGCCCCAACTGTTTAGCACTCAACACCATAGAAGTAGAAGAGGATATCGCGAAAAAAGAGGCACATATAGAAAACTCTCTACTGTAAGTCACGCCTACGAATGTATAAACTGATTTCGGAAGTGACCTTTTAAGGTCACCCCACTATAAACTGCAATATCTCTTGTGAGGCTGAAACCTCACTTTAAAAATAGTGATGCGCAAAAGTCGTGTGACACGGTCACACCTACGAATGTGAAAACCTCTCTCGGAAGTGACCTTTCAAGGTCACCATCTTTATGGGGCTGCAACATCTTGGTGAGGTCAAAACCTCACTTCCGAGTTTTGGATCATTGTTGCCAAAGATAGAATAGGAGAAACCTACAAATGCTTCTTTAGCTCATCTATAGAGATATTTAACTCTTTAGCTACATCTTCTATAGATAATTTAAATCTATTTATCATTGTAATAGCTGTTTCGATAATACCTTGTGATAGTCCTTGCGATAACCCTTTTTTAATACCCCTCTCTTCACCTCTCTCCAAAGCTATCTTGTATCCTGGTAACTCCTCTATCTTCATATCTCTAAGCATTCTCTCTACCTCCTCTAAGCTCTTTTGTAAGTTTCTATTGGTTGATAGCTCTTCTAGGGCTAGCATATATTTACCCAATTTATGGTTATTATCTTTTGTCAACTCTCTAAGTCTTGTGATGATGTAGGTTATCACATCTTTTTCATCTCTATCTTTGAAGTCACATAGTATAGCCAATACTAGTGCATCAGGTGTATCCATAGAGAGAAACTTTTGACAATCAATCGTGTGCATATCTATAAGATTATATCTAAAATTTAAATCTGTTTCAACTATGCTATTTTTCATAGATAGTTTTGGTCTGCCTATATATACAAGATATTGATATATAGGTAGTTTATCAAATCTCTGTTTGATATCTATATAGTATCTCAACATTCTATGGTGCATAGTTTTATCGTTATCGTTTTGTATCTCTAGGTGAAGTATAGCTTTTGTACCATTTACACTACAAAGAGCTACTATATCTGCTTCTCTTTTTTCTATTCGTTGTAACTCTTTATCTACAAACTCTATATCTGTCACTTCTAGCTCTAGTATATATCTGGCTATATCTTGAGTGATAGTTTTGATGGTATCTTTGGTGGTGATATCTTTTTTCATAGGGTATTGTAGCGTAAGGGGGTTTAGATGTTGGAGTATGGGTATCTTAGATGGGGAGGTTCTGGTGGTTGAGGATGATGTTGTGGTTTTGTAGTGAGGTTTCAACCTCACCAAAGATAGTATGGTTTCGTCAATATATGGTGACCTTGAAAGGTCACTTCCGA
>FPHC01000023.1_pt1 | contig 30521 bp, 21 predicted proteins | sample 1057211 | NCBI WGS metagenome assembly FPHC01 (sample SAMEA4473313, study PRJEB15554) | hydrothermal vent metagenome | biome: marine basaltic hydrothermal vent biome; feature: marine hydrothermal vent; material: water | place: Pacific Ocean | collected 2011-06-14/2011-07-23 | depth 1199 m
CCTTGAAAGGTCACTTCCGAAGATTGGTTTGCATATTTTGTAGGGTCGGTTTACCGACCATAAAATAGACATATATTGTAGCTTGTGGTCGATAAATCGACCCTACTCCTAATTCGTTGGTACGAGAAAACCCTACTTTACATACTCTGCTATCTTATGGATAGCCATACCATAGTTGGAGCTAGGGTTGTATTTCGTCAATATTTTGAAGTTTTTTGCACCAAGCCATAGCTCATCATGGGTATTGTTTCTCAACTTTATTAGAGATGCCTTTGACTCATAAAATCTTGATGTAGGGGTGACTCCATATTTTTTGAGTGTAGCTAACGAGTATACTCTCTTGTATCCTGTCCTCAAGGTAGTAAATCGTCTACCGTTATACCGAGCCTCTATAGCTACTTGCGAGCCATATCTCCACCCTTTTTGGTGCATAAATCTAGCTATGACACCTATACAATCCTCAATATCCCAAGGGTCTTTTTTGCCATCTCTGTTGTAGTCCATACCATATCTACGATATACAGATGGCATCTGCTGTACGCACCCCAAAGCACCTGCGAAAGACCCCTCTACTTTGCGTGGATCATATCTCTGCTCTCTACACATCAAAAAGAAGTTGACTAGCTCACCGTAAAAAAACTTTTGCATGCGGTTGTGGTGAAATGCTAAAGTAGATAGAGAATCTAACACTCTATAGTCGCCTGTATTTTCACCCAATTTACTCTCTACAGCTATGAAACCTACTATATACTCTGATGGTACTCTATACTCTCTGGATGCTCTACTTAGTATCTTTCTATATTTTGATTTGAACTTTTTGGCTTTCGTGAGTGTATAGTTGTCCAATACATGGTCTTTGAACCTCTCCCAAGTACCTACTGTAGTACCAGCCTTGTATCTACCCGTGTAGCGGTCTAGTGTATCTCTATCTAGCTTTGCATCTCTCATCATAGCTACCATATAGCTCTTTTTGAAGTGATATTTAGATACCATCTTCTCTATAAATCTATGTGTCTGCTTAAGCTTCATAAAGTCATATTTGATAGGTGGTCTATCATCATTGGAGATTAGAACTATTGGTATCAGTAGTATAAGTAGGTATTTTAACATTCTCTCTCTTTTTATGATTTTGTAGTGGATTTATATTTGGATATCAAGAGTTAGATGGGATATCCCAAAAATGCAATAGATTGTCAAAAATAGAATCGTTAGTATGATAAGTATAATGAGCTTACTACTTTGAGTGATTTATCTAAATCAAATCTCTTTTTATATGCCAATCCTTTGAAATCGAATACTCCAAAGGATTGGCAAAGAGTCTTAAATACTCTCTTCTATCTTGCCATTTGTGATGGTGGTATAGGCTCGCCCCATACATCATCAGATATAACATACTCAGATACTATGTTGCCACCTATGATATGCTCATCTACTATGCGATCTATCTTCTCTTTGGTCAACTCTACATACATAGTATGACCTGGCTCTACCAACATTACTGGACCCTGTTGGCATCTATTGAGACATCCTGTCTGTATCGGCTGGACAGTACCTATGATACCCTTTTGCATGAGTGACTGTGCCAAGTGTTGAAATAGCATTTGAGACTCTTGGTCATTCTGGCTTACACAGCTAGGCTTTGGCATTCCTGGAGGTGCTGACTGCTGACATTTAAATATATAAAAAGCTGGTTGTGGTATACCGTTTATCATTTTTATCCTTTTGATAATAGTTTAACTAGGAGATATTTACTCCTATTTATGTAATTCTATCAAAATATTTCTCTATCTATCCTTGGTTGATATGGTTTTTGAGTATCATTCTTGTATCCATCTGATCGCTTCATCGTAATCATTGAAATATTTTATCTCACCACTCATAAACCATGAGCCTATTTTTGCAGCAAACTTTTGCCAATCTTTATTGCCATAGATGGCAATTTTTTCAAATTCATTTCCATGCTTGAGACCTATCTTGAAATCATCCCAAGCTGCTCGTGGCTCCCATCCATCCAATTGAGTTGCGTCTATTATGGCTTTTACCTTTGGGTCTTTGACCTCTGATAGTGCCGAATCTATCATAGGTGTGATCATCTCATAATCCTCATGAGTAAGCTTACCACTAGCTTTTAGTGATAATAAAAAATTGTTCTCAACTCTCTCTATACCGATGGTTAATCCATGTTTTTCAAACTTCATCATCTACTCCTTTTTATATGATACAATAGACTAACTATTGATTGATCTACGCCTCTACTGCAATATCGCTAAAATCTTACTATAAATCCTCTATCAAACTTAGCTAAATCTTTGTAAAATCTATATTTTTCTATATTCAACTCACCAAAGAGCCTCTCCATAGATGCTTTTTGGTCATAACCCATTTCACATATCAGCCACTCTATAGATCTTGCTTTAGTATCCTTGACGATCTCTATGAGCAGTTCATCACCTATATCACCACCAAATAGTGCATCATGCGGCTCATACTCTACTACATTTGCATCCAATCGAAAATCTTTGGCTATATATGGCGGATTACTCACCACCATTTGGGCATCCAACTCTACGCTATCCATAAGGTGGCTCTGGAGTAGTGTGATCCTATCTGATAGTCCGAAATTATCTATATTTTCTTTCGCCAACTTCAAAGCGATGGGGTTGATATCTGTAGCTACTATCTCTAAGTGAGGGAATTTTCTAGCAAGCACTATGGAGATGGCTCCTGAGCCTACACCTATCTCTATGACTTTAGTGATGGAGTGCTGCTCTATGATGGCAGAGGCTTCATCTATGAGCATCTCAGTCTCAGGGCGTGGTATCAGTACGCCACTTACTATAGAGAGCTCTATATCGTAGAAGCTAACCCTGCCTACTATATACTCATATGGCTCATGCGAAGCTCTTCTATCTACAAGCTCCCTAAACTCATCTACTCTATCTATCGGTTCATCATCATGAGTAAAAAAATATATCCTATCTCTATCTATATGGTGTGCCAATAGTAGCTCTGCCTCATATCGTGGGCGATCGCAACTCTCCGACAACTGCTCAGTCGCCCACGAGAGAGCTCTATTTATGGTCATCACCATCCCTATCTACAAAGGCAAATATACCATCTTTTGGAAGTGTAGGCTCTTCATCTATGATGGTATTGGTAGCATCATAGCCCAACTCTTTGAGTCTCTCTATGATAGGTGGGTGAGTGTAGTAGAAAAATATCACTAGTGGATGTGACTTTGGAAATGATTTGTTCTCTGTGACAAGCTTCATAAGAGCAGATATGAGATTTTCTCTACCGCCCATCTGTGAGCCAAACTCATCTGCTGCATACTCATTGTGACGGCTCACGAAGCTCATAATAGGAGTAAAAATGAAGCTTATGACTGGAAGCAGTAGTATCATCATAGCTATCTTGACCCCTGGGTTTGGCACTGTACCCATAGCCGTAAAAAGCTCATCAGGCAGATGCCCCAATAGAAAAAATGATGCAAAGAGGAGTCCACCCATTAAGGCTATATTTTTCCATATATCACCATGGCTAAAGTGTCCTAGCTCATGCCCTAGTACTGCTAGTAGTTCATCTCTGTTTAGTTTGGCTATGAGTGTATCGAAGAGTACTACTCTTTTACTCTTGCCCAATCCACCAAAATAGGCATTGAGCCTGCTATCTCGTTTGCTTGCATCCATGACGAAGATACCATCACTCTTGAGTCCTACACTCTCCATGAGAGAGACTATGGCATCTCTAAGCTCCCCCTCCTCTAGTGGATTGAACTTATTGAACATCGGTGCTATGATGGTAGGATAGATGATATTGACCACTACAGCTAGCAAAAACAGAAGTACAAACCCCCACAACCACCATGACTCATAACTCACCACTATCCATGAGAGTAGAGCAAATATCGCTCCACCTATGATGACAAACATAGCCATAGACTTGATCTGGTCTATCGCATATAGTTTTGGTGTAGTTTTGTTGAATTTGAAATCCTCATCTATCTTAAATGTCTGATAGAGCGAAAATGGTATAGTGGCTATGAAGTTGACTGCAAAAAACCCAAATAGAAACAGTACACTATTGACTATCTCTCCATCTGTCTCTATGACTCTTTGCATCCAACCAAATCCAAACATTACCCACCACAAAAAGATAAGATAATCCACAAAACTCTCTACAAGTGAGAGCTTCTCTTTGGCTACAGCGTAGTTGGCAGCCACTAGATACCTAGATGCCGACATCAGCACAGGGTCTCTCCTCTTCTCGTCATTGATATAACCTATCTGCATGATAGATATATATATCTTTATAAAGATATATACCGTATATCCCAACACAATCATCTCTAACATAAACAATCCTCAAACTTATATTTGAGTGCAATATAACAATATAAGCTTTATAGATACTTAAATCTACATAAACTTCTATCGCTCAAAGATGAAATATGAAAGAGTCTAGAGCCAAAAGAGGCTCACTAGCAAAAGTAGACTTTCAATTCCACTCATCATACAACTAGCAGAAGCTAAATCATATATTGCCAACAATCTCCATCGTTACACATGCTTGGCTTATCTTTTTATCGAAGATCTCACCATCTCTATCTTCACCTCTTGTTCCTTTTGTAGTCTGATGCTGTTCTGTTGTATTTGTCTCTTATCGTCTGGTCAGCACCCATTTTTATCAAAAGATCCACCATTTTTTGATGATTCATAAAAGATGCATAAAAAAGAGGTGTCCACTCTTTTGCCTTATCAATAGCATCAATATCCGCACCACTCTCCAATAGCAGTTTGGCCATACCGACATGACCACTAATGATTGCTACATAGTGTAGAGGAGTTCTATCTAGTTTATCTTTTATATTGACATTTTCACCAGAGTCCAATAGATGCTTAACCTCTTTCAAATCACCCTTCAATACAGCCTTATGGAGCAGAGAGCGATTATACTTATCTGCCGATTCATCTTTGGAGATTTTATCTTGAGTAGTTTTCAAATTTGATGCACACTCTTTTGCCCCTTTTGGAAGAGTCATAACAATTGATTGCTCCAGTGCATCAAAACCAGTGGATTTTAACCAATCTGGAGTTGCGACCTGCACCAAGGTGATAGGAGTATCATCAGCAGTACATTTATCAAGTACAAAGAGTCGTTTGATACCTTTATGCATAACTCCATCACTAAATAGTTCAGACTCTGTAGTTTCACCCTCATAAAGTGTAGCCGACTGACCAAGAATAGAGGTTCGGCTAATATGCGGTGGTGTAGCAAAATCATCTTTTGCATTGATATCTTGATGTGCATACTCACCAATACCGATAGTCATATAGGCTGCTCCAGTATCTTTAGGAGCAAATGAGAGAAATTCACTGTTGTTGGAGAGCACTTTCCAATCATTATGTAGAGTAAAAGTGACGAATCCATTGTTGGCTTGCTGTGGACCAGTTGGTTTTTGTCTGATCTTTTCAGCAGGCTTGATTGAGTCTATAATAGTCGAAAATATCTCTTTGTAATCGGTCAAATCGAGATTGGTTAACGATAACCCCACCATAACGAAGTTTTTTTCAGAATATTTAGTTTTCATATATGGCTTTTTGGAAAAAAACATATGAGTATATATTTTAATATCACCACTATCCATCTGATAAATTTTATGAGCAAAAATATGACTACCCAATTTTTTATCTTTAAGTGTAGTTATTTTCATTTTTGGGGGTGTTTTTTCATCAAGTGGATTGCGGCGTTGTGCCATGACAACTAACATAACTCCTTTTTTTGTCGCCTTGTCCAAGATACCAACCATTAGATTGTCATAATCTTTTTTAATGACAGCCCACTTGGGTGGTACAGAGACTATCAATCCTCCAAAACTGTGCTGTTTCCAGCCAGAAGGAGTCTCTATAACTGCTCTGCTACTAGATGATATCGGTGTGGTTTCTAAGGCTTTTGAAGCATCTGATAGAGCTACTGTATCGTTAGACTCAAGCAGATCCAAGGATTTTTCAGATTGCTTTGGAGTAAAATCATCCAATCCTTGTGCCAAATCCTCCAATGCATCCGTATCTGCATGAGACAGCACAGGGATAGATAGTGCAATCGGCAACACCAAAATAGATACGAATAATCTAGCAAATGGTAGAACCATTTTGGTGGAAACTATTTGCAAAATAGACATTTTTATCTCTCCTTTTTATTAAAATTATCTTCTTGACACACTTATTGCGATTGCTCCACCTCTCTCAAGTTTTTCATGACAGAACGAAGACTCTCTCGCACCAACTTACCTCTCTCACCCTCAAATGAGAAAAACTTTAATCCACTCGCACCCATTTTTGTATATACCCCTCTGAATGTAAGGTGTACTGGCGAAATACAATCTATTTCAGTCAAAGTTCCATTGGTATCTTTGGTGCTAATGTGACGCTCAAATTTGCAATCTGCATCAATAAATAGTGCAAGATCCATGGCTTTATCCTCACAAGCAAACAGACGATGGATATTGTCTAGATAGGGTGCTCCAAAAGTGGTAGAGTAACTTGTCGCATCAAAAGTGCCAGGCGATAGTAGACTCCAACTGCCACTACCAACATCATATTTACCAAACATTACTTGCGTAACTACTGGTTGTGCTTCGTCTATATCAAGGGGTGGGCGTGCTGGACGAACCTCCTTGTGTCTACTAGTTTTGCCTGCCTTTGTATGGGTATTTATAGTACACTGCTGGAGACCCTCAGTTGCATGTAGTGCATAGATTTGGCGTGGTGCAGGAGGTGTACCAAATACTACTATTGCCTTGTCTTTCACAAATTTCAATGGCTTTTCTATTATGCCAGATGGTCCCATCAATGTCACAGTAGTAGGCAGTCCTGCACGCAAATATGCAAGCTTTGTAATCTTAAATCGCCGTGGTTTACCCGACATAATCTTCCCACCCCATTTGCCACCTGATGGTTTTGTAATGAAAAACTGTGTCGGTGTACTCAATCCATAAGCTGATACTTCGACTTGATAGGTATCGTTCAATTCTAGGCGTAGCTCTCTATTCATTTTCATCACTTGCCCTACTAAGGCTCGCAACCAAGCCTTACGAGCAATCTCTGGAAACACTTTGACTACAAACATAGCCATCAATCGTGTCCGATGCTCATCTTCGAGCCTCTTTCTAATATCATCCGTGAGGCTGCTACCAGGTGCAATCCCAACTTGTGTTTGACGATAACCCGCAACTCCTTGAGTAAACTCTTTGCTATTCCAGTAGCGACCTATGTAGCGATCTACCTCATTGGCAACTAAGCTCTTGAATCTCTCTGGACTCTTCGCTTTCCGATAGTAATAGTCAAGTAAAATTTTCCACTGCTTAATCGAACGACCACCACTCTTTTGGGTGCGAATTTTTTTTACTGCTTGCTCCAATGTATCAGGTACGACTTGAGCTACAGGACCAAATTCGCGAGCTTCCATAGCCGCTTCACCCTCTCTATAATAAGCAGTATATGATTGACGCCAAGCATCGGTGCGTGCCAACCAAGCTTCGGTACCAAAAGTATTTAATGCGATATCTATCGCTAAAATCGCCACACTAGAGATTTGCAATGCAGGCCAACCAAATTTTCCGATAGCATAATAGAGCATCCCTTTGTAGCTATCTACTCCTGCACTACTATTATCCCCTCGTGAAAGATCCATAGAGACTTGCCATACTGTCATAAACAATCCTAGTTCAGTCAAGGCACTATTGACATTGGATAGTCCCTCTAGTTGACCTACATGTTCACTCAGAGTACCTACAGCACCTGAATAGTTAAAAGCAGCACCAAACTCTGACCACCCTTCGTCTCTAGCAATCTTCTCTAACGCCTTCTCTTCTGCATTTTGTACCTGATCACGCATTGCAATCAAAGTTTTTGACCCAACAATAAAAATATGCTTCGATGGTAGATTATTAATCTCTGGATTGATTCGAAATCTATCAACATGGAGAAGCGTGCCATGTCCAGAAACATCTGCCAAAATAGCTTGCACTGGACCTTTCTGCGTAGCCAATAGTGGAGTTGCAAACAGTAGTGCCATACCAAATATACCCAAATAGAGAGATCTCTTTTTTGTAATATTTTGAAACTTTATAAAACTTTTCATATAGATACCAAAACTATATTTTTAATCATATTTTGAGATTGCTTATTTGTCATACATCACCTCCATAGCCATTACTAATACCACAAATATCCAATCAACAACACACTTCTCACCCATTTTGACTATCCCACAATCTATCTATGGGGTATATCTAACACTTTAGCTACCATATGCTGAGAGTATCCTTATCCAAAAGAACAAATGTATAAATTAAAGTATATAAATATGGTATATTTTTAAAGAAAAGCAAAATACTAAATCTGTAAAAATTTAGCAAAATTGAGATAAAATGTTGAAAATATTGTCTCACAGATTTTTTCAACTCAACAATCTTGATAAGATAGAATTAGCTACTTGTAGGAAATCAAATTTGCAATTGGCTCTAAAAAATAATAAAAGGTATTTTTATGTATAAGCCAGCCAACAATAAGATCCAATTTATCCTCTTCTTTCTCTTATATAATAGCATTGTTCTGATAATACACTTTAGCAAGGATTACATGGGTGATCGTGCTCTCTCTGTAGGTACACTAATACACCCTTGGGCTAGTATACAATATTTTTTTACCTATTTTAATGAATTTTCAAAGAGAGCATTGGTTGGAACATTTTTCAATATTTTTCAAATCGACATAACATACGAATCTATTTTTATTTTTAGCATCATAGTAATCAATCTCTTCTTTATACTCTTTTATCTCTTCTCAAAAAAAGTTTTCGAAAAACAACCTGCTCACTATTTCACATTTTTTATGCTTCTATTTATTCTCTCTCCTGCCGTTGCGGCACAAAGGGGTCTTCATATCTCCTTTTTGGACAATCCAAATCTATTGCTCACACTCATAATGATAATAGCGATTATAAAATATTCTACAAAAATCAATATGATCATAGTGCCGCTACTATCCACAATAGCTATTTTTATACATGAAGCCTTTATCTTAATAAACACTCCCTTGATATTGTCAATTATTATCAACGAGATAAAAGATAAAAAACATACATGGAGACTGCTATATATAGAGATTTCAACTGTCATTTTTGCATCATTGATGATATATCTATTTGGCAAGGTAGATCAAAATACACTAGAAAATGTCAGATTACTATTGCCTGATGATGCTATCGGACCAGCCTCAGATGCTTTCAAGATATGGACAAGAAGCATTACTGACAACTTTGAAATCACACAAGCCGAATATAGACTTGAAACTTGGAAAACAATTTTTCCTATATTTCCGCTACTCCTCTCCTATATCTATCTTGTTGCTAGTTTGTTGCATTGGACAAAGATGACATGGTCGCAGAAGCTTGTTGCGATATCTCCTCTTGGTATCTTACCTCTATATCTAATAGCCCATGACTTTGTAAGGTTTATTGCACTATTTATCATATTGTTATTTGTAGTGTTTATTTATCTACTGAGAGACACAAAGGTCTATTTAAAAATATCGAAAGTTGATAAAATTATTATTTTTATTATTTTTGCATATTCATTTTTTGGTCCACTTGGCGTAATGACAGGATTTCCATATGTAAATAATTTTGAAAATATAATAAACTCCATATGACATATCTTGTCTAATATATAATCAATATATAGTTTCCTAAATATAGAACTTCCAACCGATTTCACAAAATTTAATGAAGACTAAAAATGTAATTTTTTGATATCATTTTTGCCCTTTGACATTGATTTTGACCAGATTTATTATATATATTAGTTTTTGAAATATCTAAACAATACTATTTTTTAATGAATATTTATCATATATATAATATTTAAATATATTTAAAAATAAAGATTATATTTAACATTATTTTAATTAAAACTCTCTATAATACAATATCTATTTACACATTACACAACTGAAAGGATAGAGATGAATTTTATCAAAGGTATTTTTACAGCTATAGGCACTATAGTTGTATTTGGTCTCATTTTTGTATTTGTCAAATTTGATTTGGGTACACGAATCGAGCAAGTAAAAGCATTGGATCCTCAAGCACTTCCAGAGTATATGAAGATGTTTGACAAGGTACTCACTACAGGTGATCCTGCCAAAGGAATGGTACGAAAAGTAAAAATGCAAATACCAGAGGGGATGACAAAAGAGGAGGCTATAGAGAATGCTATAGAGGTTATGGATTCTGTAGGTGAAGAGTATGGTTTGGCTATGGTTGATACTAAACTAATGTCTCGCGGAGAGACTGATAGTGCAGGTGTATATCAACCATATATCCGTATTAGGTCATACTGTTCAAAAACAATTGCTCAGATATTTTTGGGTCACTCTGCTGAATTTATAGGTTTTATGCCTTGTAGAATTGGTATTGTCGAGAACAAAAAAGGTGAGATATGGCTATACACTATGAGTATGGAGCTTATGATAAATGGTGGACAACCATTGCCTCCTAAGCTACTCAAACTAGCCAATGAAGTTCGTACAGGTATGTATAGCATGTTAGAAAAAGCAGCTAAAGGCGATGAAGACTAATATCGACTCTTAGACATACCCCACACACCCCTCAACTGAGAGGTGTGCCATATCCTGCTTATACGGGATAGATTTACCGCTCTCCTATTTTACACATTTTAATATATAGACTTTGATATACTTAAGATCAAATTTAGATGCGATATTCAACCTCACCTATTACATAGGATACTGAAACAGACTTCTAAATCCTCAGCAAAAAGGTTGATTGAGATAGAAATATGTTTCGACAATTAAAAGTCTCTTACACACTTCACATTAGAAGCTACAGAAGAAAATAAAGAGTAGTATCTAAGCTATCTAACTACTCATTTCTAAGTACTTGTAGTGGGTCGGTTTGAGATGCTTTTTTGGCTGGATATAGAGATGATAGTAGTATAATGATGGAGGTACCTAAGATGATGAGTGAGAAGTCTGTCATAGTGAGGTCTACTGGTAATTTACTACTACCATATACATCTGCTGGTAGAGATATGACATCAAATGTCTTGAGTATCCATATGCCCACTCCACCTAGTATAGTACCTGCTACTATACCACCTGCCCCTATGATAAGACCTAGTTTGAAGAAGATAGATTTTATCTCATACTTTGTAGCTCCTAGTGTACGCATGAGGGCTATCTCACTTCGTCTACTCATGACTGTCATAAGTAGCGATGAGATGATATTGAGTGATGCTACTAGTATGATGAGTAGTAGCACTAAAAATAGAGCCTTTTTCTCCATCTCCATAGCTGAAAAAAAGTTCCCATTTTGTTGCCACCACCCCTCTATGACACTATCTCTTGGTAGAGCTTTTTTGATATCTTCTATCTCATCTAGTGGGTTTTTGGTAAATATATGTAATCCATCATATATCCCATCTTCTCTTTTGAGTATCTTTTCAAATGCCTCTAGTGTAGTATACATTATACCCTTATCATAAGCTGTAAGTCCAGAGTCAAATATAGCATCTACTACAAATCTCTTCTGTAGTGGCATAGTGCCAAAACCGACCGCCGACTGCTCAGAGAAGTAGATAGTCAATTTATCATCTTGATATAGATTCATATCTATTGCCAAAGAGTCACCTATGACCACTTTGAACTTGCTATTGTTGTGACCTTTTGCTTTAGCAAATATGGAGTTGATCTGAGCCTCCTTGGCAAAGTCTACACCATATAGTAGACTACCCTGCACTACTCCATCATGTTTGGTTATCACTTGGGTAGTATAGTAGGGGCTAAACTTAAGATGTGGAAACTTCTCTTTGAGATTTGATATCAGATTGTCATTGATGACACCTTCATCTAGCGGAAGTACCGTGAGCGGATAGTTCATCACGAAGAGTCTCTTGGAAAACTCCTTTTGTGAGCCATTCATAATACCCATAGCTATCATGAGTACCATCACACCTATAGCTATACCCAAAAAGGCGAGTATAGCAGATACAAATATAAATGGATTCTCTCCGTCATATCTCAGATAGTGACGGATAATTTTATGAGTGAACTCTTTGTTGGGTTTGGTTTTGGTCATCTAAGCTAGTAGACCTTTTTTTGGTCCACTCTTGCCACAACAATTTTTATACTTTTTGCCACTACCACATGGGCAAGGGTCATTTCTCTTTGGTTTTTTTGTAGCTGTAATCGGCTTGGTGACACTAGGCTCTTTTGGCTCCTCTAGTGAACTACTAAGAGTTGCATCCTCTACAGAACTCTCAAGCTCACTCTTGATCTCCTCTACTGCCTGCTGCTCCTCCTCTGGAGTACCAAAGTCAAACTGAACAAGATGTAGTATCTTGATAGCTTCAAATTTGATGCGTTGGATAAGATCTTGGAATAGTGTGTAGCTATCTTGTTTATACTCTGTAAGAGGGTCTTTTTGGTTGTATCCTCTTAGTCCTATACCTGTCTTGAGTACATCCATCTCATATAGATGATCTCTCCATTCAGGATCTAGCACCCTTAGATATAGTACGCTCTCTATCTCTCCCCTATGTTCAGGATCGATAGGAGACATCTTCTCTTCGTAGTGAGCTTCTAGTATCTGAGTGACAATATCATATATCTCATCTTGCTCTTTGTCTTGGAGTTGCTCTATAGGTATATCTACATTTAGCTCCTCTTTAATGGTGGCTATAAATTTTTCTATATTGAAATCCTCTTTTGGAACTCCATCAAATATCTCACACTCCATCATGTGGTGACGGATATACTCTGATCTATTCTCTTTGATCTTTGCACCTATATCAAACTCTGGATCAAGGAGCTGATTTCTAAATGAGTATATAGCTTTTCTCTGGTGGTTGGCTACATCATCATACTCTAGGATATTTTTCCTAGATTCATAGTGCATATTCTCTACTTTTTTCTGAGCCTTTTCAACACTACGAGTCACTATTTTGGAGTCGATATATTCGCCCTCCTCTACCCCTAGCTTATTCATAATATTTCGTATCTTTTCACCACCAAATATGCGTAGAAGGTTGTCATCTAAGCTTAGATAAAATTGGCTTTCACCTGCATCACCCTGTCTTCCACTTCTACCACGAAGTTGATTGTCTATCCGTCTACTCTCATGTCTCTCTGTACCCAATATATAGAGTCCACCAAGCTCACGAACCTCATCATCTATCTTGATATCTACACCTCGTCCTGCCATGTTGGTAGCTACTGTTACAGCGGCTTTGGCACCTGCATCCTTAATGATCTGTGCCTCTTGTTCATGGTTTTTTGCATTTAGCATATTGTGCGGTATCTTCTCTCTCTTGAGTCGAGCAGATATCATCTCACTCTTCTCTATAGATGCTGTACCTATGAGTACTGGCTGACCCTTTTTGTGAAGCTCCCTCACTTTGGCTACAACAGCATCTATCTTCTCTCGCTCTGTATTGTATATGAGATCATTCTTATCGATTCGTATTAGTGGCAAATTTGTAGGGATAGAGATAACATCTAGACCATATATCTGAGAAAATTCAGTAGCTTCTGTCTGTGCTGTACCCGTCATACCTGCTAGTTTCTCATACTGTCGGAAGTAGTTTTGGTATGTGATCTCCGCTAGAGTCTGTGACTCCTCCTGTATCTCTACACCCTCCTTTGCCTCTAGTGCCTGATGTAGCCCTTCGCTATATCGTCTACCTTCACTAAGTCGCCCTGTAAACTCATCTACTATCACTATCTCATTGTTGCTTACTACATAATCTACATCTTTTTCAAAGAGATAGTGTGCTTTTAGAGCTTGATCTAGATGGTGAGCCAATACAGCATTCTCCAAACTATATAGATTGTCTACTTCAAAAAGGTCTTGTGCTTTCTGTAGACCCTGCTCTGTCATGATGATAGTTCGGTTCTTCTCATCTACTATGAAATCACCTGTAGTTATCTCTGGTTCACCTGGTTTGGTCTCCTCTTTTGTACCCTTCTCCATCTGCATAGCTATCTCATTGGCTTTTGGATAGTGGTTGTAGTCTCTCTGTGTCGGTCCGGATATAATGAGAGGTGTTCTAGCTTCATCTATAAGTATAGAGTCTACCTCATCCACTATAGCATAGTAGTGTTCTCTCTGTACTTTTTCATCTGCTCTTACTTTCATATTGTCACGAAGATAGTCAAAACCATATTCATTATTGGTACCATAAGTTATATCTGCTTCATATTGTGCTTTTCTACTCATCTCATCATCATTGAGATCGGCAGTAATACACCCCACACTATAACCCAAAAAGTTATATAAAACCCCCATCTCCTCTGCATCACGACTAGCTAGATAGTCATTGACAGTAACTATATGTACTCCCTTTCCTACCATGGCATTGAGTGTTACAGCTAGTGTAGCTACTAGAGTCTTACCCTCACCTGTCTTCATCTCCGCTATATTACAATCATGGAGTACCATACCGCCCACCATCTGCACATCATAGTGACGCATGTTTAGTACTCTTTTTGACGCTTCTCTAGTGATAGCAAAAGAGTCATTAAGCACATCATCCAAGCTCTTCTCGCCAGAGTTTACCAATTTTTTGAGTTCATCAAAAGATGCTTTAAGCTCTTCATCACTCATCTTCTCATACTTATCCTCTAGGGCATTGATGAGCTTAACTCTTTTGAGATACTTTTTTACTATCCTGTCATTAGCAGAACCGAAAATATTTGTAATGGTTTTTAACATAGTCTCTTATATCCTATCTGAAGGGATTTGATGAAGTTGAACAGACTTCAAAAGTCTACCCTATAAATTTTGAAATGTATTTTACCCAAATCTTATATAAATATTGTTGACAATAGTTATAATTGTGATTTTTCATCGCTATATTATAAAATTTTAAGTAAAATAATCGCTTATGCTTGATGTTATCAAATCTATTTTCAAAGGTTTCTATGTTGATACAAAAAATAAGATATTTTTTTATCTATCTAATATTTAGTGCGACTTTTTTATATGGTCAAAGTATATTATCGCTACCCAATAGCTTCAAGGCGGATTTTCAGCAGATAATTACAAGTGATAATGGCAAAAAGATAACATATAATGGCTCAATACTCTTCTCATCTCCAAAGCAGTTCAAGTGGAGCTACAAATCCCCAACTCAAAAAGATATCTGTACAGACAACGCGGAGTTGATAGTAGTAGATCATGATTTGGAGCAGGTATCAAGATTTGTCATAGATAGAGGGTTGAATCTATCCGCCATACTTGCAAATGCAAAAGAGAGAAGAGAGAGTGTATATATAGCATCATACGGTGGCAAAAGCTATACTATACAAGTAGATCGTAAAAATCAGCTAAGTCGTATAGCCTACAAGGATGACTTGGATAACAATGTATTGATAATCTTCTCTCATATGAGATACAATAAAAAATCATACAGTAGTAAAAAAATGAGATGCAGAGTACCTGCCTCATATGACAAGATAGAGGAGTAGTGATGGAAAATCTATTGATGACACTTTTATCTGATGAATCTCAAAGATTTTTTATCATTAGCATTGTTGCAGTGGTAGTGTTGGCTATTACACTGATTATAGTAGTATCTGCTAGTAGGGTGAGATTTTTCAAGCATCAACTTCATGATATCAAAAATATAAATACAAAAAAGAATGAAGAGGTTGATAGATTAGAGAGAGAAAAAAAAGCTATCAAGATAAACAATGATATTCTTGAAGAGAAGATGAAACAATTTGGCGACATCCAACTGGAGTTAGAGTCAAAAGATAAAATCATCATAGAGCTCCAAGAGAGAGTTATGGATTTGGAGGATATAGAGCAACTCCATTTAGATACTATAAAGAGCAACAGAGAAGAGCTTGAAGATTTAAAATTCAAATTTAAAGGCTTACAGAAGAGAAATGAGATACTCGTAGAGGAGAAGAATCGATTTAAGCGAGACAATACAGATATAATATCAAAATTTAAAGATCAAGAGAAGATTATATTTGAAAAGTCTATGATTCAGAGTAACGACAAAGTCCGTAGAGAGTTTGAAGAGATAGCTAGAGGTGTCATAGAAAAAAATCAGCAACTATTTGAGAAGATAGAGAAGAATCCTATATCACCATCTATACTCACATTTGCTGAAAAATTCACCCTATATCAAAAAAATATTTTAGATATATACAGCAACAAAAGAGACTTTAATGACACCATGCTCTCAACCGTAGAGATATTTCAAAACATTGAGAGAGATATCAAGATACTATTAGACTCTGCCATAGAGAAAGATAGTCTCAAATATTTTGGCAAAAGAGTCACAGAGTATATCATCAAACACTCAACTATAGAGAAAGCATATATAGAGAGTAGTGATTTGCTCAATATATCACTACCAGATGGCAAAAGTATAACCATAGATGCAAATATATCTATAGAGCTATACCTATCTACTACAACTATAGAAAATCGTATAGAGCTTGAGAGGGTTACGAAATCATACATAGAGCATATCAATAACAATATAGAGGATATCAGTAGCAAAATAGATCAACAGGGATATTGCCTAATGCTTATACCTATCAAGGATGCTCTGGATTTTGCACTAAAACAAGATAGCAACCTATATGACAAATCACTCAAAAAGAGAGTCATTATAGTAGATCCTACTCTACTTCTTATATTGGTAGAGAGTATCTCTGCCTCTTGGAGAGATAGGGATCTATATACAGCAACTACCTCTATGAGTATGGATACAGAGGAGTTTTTCGATACATTCTCAAGTTATGGTGATGAGATTGTCAACTTGTCAAAACAACTCAGAATGGTTCAAGATAGTATGCCAATAGCAGATACCGACAATCAAAAAAGAGGAGAAAAAATGTCACAAGTAACAGTATGGCACAACCCAAGATGCAGTAAATCCAGAGAAGCGATGAAGCTACTAGATGAAAACAACATAGAGAGTAATGTGGTCAAATATCTCAATGAAGAGTTGACTGTAGATAGACTCAAAGAGCTACTAAGCCAATTAGGCATAGAGCCTAGAGAACTTATGCGAACAAAAGAGGCTATATATAGAGAGTTGAATTTAAAAGATGAGAGTGATCCAGAAAAACTTATAGAGGCTATGGTGAAGCACCCAAAACTCATAGAGAGACCAATAGTCATCAAAGACAACAAAGCAGTCATAGGTAGACCTATAGAGAGAGTCATAGAGTTGCTAGAGTTATAGCGATAGAGAATTGACTAAAGAAGTTTGGTTTTGCAAGTATAGCAGGCAAGACTACTCTTCTCATACAAAAAATACCCAAATAATATATATTTAGGTATAATAGTAAAAGAAAACCCAATAGAACTTTGGGTCAAATAAAAATTATTAGGAATATAAGCAGATGTATTTTGTCGAAACACGAGGAAATGATGGTATCAGAGATAAGAAGATAAATTTTTCAGATGCAATACTAAACCCAAGTGCAAGCTTTGGTGGTCTATATGTACCAGAGTCACTACCAAAACTTGATAGTGATTTTCTCAAAAAGCATATAGATAGCAACTATAAAGAGTTGGCGACCGATCTTTTAAACTCGTTTGAGATAGATATAGAGCCATCAGTCATAAAAGAGGCACTTGATAGATATGACGGTTTTGATGATCCAACAAATCCCATACCTGTAGTGAAGATCGAAGATGACTGCTTTGTAAGTGAACTATATCACGGTCAGACTAGAGCCTTCAAAGATATGGCACTACAGCCATTTGGCTACATGCTAAGCAGACTAGCTCAAGATAGAGATGAAAAGTATCTCATCATGGCAGCAACTAGCGGAGATACTGGACCAGCTACACTAGAGACATTCAAAAACCAACCCAACATAAAAGTAGCTTGTCTATATCCAGACGGTGGCACGAGCGATGTACAGAGACTACAGATGGTGACAGAAGATGCACCAAATCTCAAAGTCATAGGTGTCAAAGGAAATTTTGACGATACACAAAATTCACTCAAAAGTCTACTTGCATCACAAGAGTTTAGAGATGAGCTTAAGAGTAGAGATATCAAGCTATCAGCTGCAAATTCGGTAAACTTTGGACGCATTATCTTTCAAATCATATACCACATACATAGCTATTTGGAGTTGGTACGCAAAGGTGAGATAACTATAGGCGACCCTATATATATCACTGTACCTAGTGGCAACTTTGGTAACGCACTAGGTGGATACTATGCCAAAAAAGCTGGTTTGCCGATAGAGAAGATACTTATAGCATCAAATATCAACAATATACTTTCAGACTGGATCTCTACAGGAGAGTATGATCTTCGTGACAGAGAGCTTGTATTGACTCAATCTCCAGCCATGGATATACTCAAGAGTTCCAACATAGAGAGGGTAATGTATGACAAGTTTGGTGCTACCCGAACTAAAGAGCTATTTGAATCACTAGATAGTGTAGGCAGGTTCACTCTTACTAGTGATGAGTTGGCACTACTCCAAGAGGACTTTGTGGCTACATATAGCGATGATAGCGAAGGAGAAAAGGTGATAGCACACTATGCAAAAGAGGGCTACATCATGGATCCACATACTGCCACCTGCATCAAAGCATATAGGGAACTTAGAGAGAAAAAACTACCTACCATCATCTACTCCACAGCTGAGTGGACGAAGTTTAGCACTACAGTCTCCAAAGCATTAGGGCACGATGTCCAGAGTGATCTAGAAGCACTAAAGTGGGTAAGCGAAAACCTAAATATAGCAGTACCAGATATGATAAATGAACTATTTGACAAAGATATCAAACACAAGATAATTGTAGAGACTACAGATATAAAAGAGGAGATGTTAAAATTTTTATAATTTTACATTGATTATGATGAAAAAAAATATTTTTCTTTTTGCAGTGGCTATAATAGCAACCAATGTAGATGCTAGTAGTAAAAGGTTGGTTGACTGCTGGCTAGTGACCAGCAAAACAACAGAGTGTAATCCATACTCATCAAAATTTATCTACACTAAAGATATGCTACTACACAATAGTAGAGACAAAAGAAGAGGCAAACTTATCATCTCAAAAACACTGCCTCACATGGAGAGACCAAGGATTTTAAGGACTATTCGCGTAGAGGATATGATAGAGAATCACATAGAGGTACATGAGCCTATTAGATTTGCAAAAAGTATACATAACTTTACTAAAAATAGAGATGAGGCAGATAAACAGACTGTAGTCGCTCAAAAAGATAACAACACTACAAAAAAGATATCAACAATCGCTTCGATAGATACCAATAAAACAGTGACTGCAAAGCTAAAACCTACTACAGAACAGCTAGAGAGAGAGAAGAGTAGATTAGCCAAAGAGAAGAGAGACAAATTGGCAAAACTCAAATCAAAAAGATACCCTCAATACACTATACAAAAGGGTGATACACTCAACTCTATAGCCAAAAGATTTAATCTTACAACCAAGCAGATCACATCTGTAAACTATAAACTAAAGAGAACAACCACACTAAAAATAGGAAAGAAGATATCACTACCGATATCCAACTATAAATTTAATCTCCTTCAAAAAGGTAGCAAGAAAAAGAGAAGTAAATTGGCAAATAAGCTGAAAGATAGATATCTTCATATGAAGAAAAAGAGTTATGCCAAAACACTAAATGAGTACAACAAAAAGCTTGTATCACCATTCAAAGGAAAACACAGTTTGCGTGTGCAAGCGACAGCATATAGTTCCCACAGAGGACAAACAGACAAGACTCCATTTCTAGCGGCTTGGAACAATCGTATCCGACCAGGTATGAAGATCATAGCTGTCTCACGAGATCTTATATATAAGTATGGGCTGGGTAATGGAAAGAGGGTTCGCATACAGGGTCTACCTGGTTACTATACAGTAAGAGACAAAATGAACAAAAGATATACAAAACGGATAGATATCTATATGGGGGTCAACAGAAGAAAAGCACTCAGATGGGGCAGAAGAAGAACAGTAATATATTGGTAAAAAATAGATATCTTATAACATATTACTCAATAAACTTGACAATAAGTGACTAAAGTTGTATAATTTGGAAAATTAAATAGCTTTAGGAGAAGAATTATGAGTATATTAGAAAAATTAACCAATCAAATGACACAAACTATAGAGTCAGGACTATCACTAGCACTACACAATAAAAACCAAGAGGTAGACCCCATACATTTGGTATGGGCACTGCTTACCAATAGCAACTCTATACTACATCAAGCTCTAAACAAAATGAATGCAGATAAGGTAGCTATAGAGCTGGAGGCAAAAAGTGCTTCTCAAAAACTACCGACAGTATCCAATATAACAAAAGAGAGTATCAAACTATCTCAAAACCTACTTCGCTCTTTGCAGAGTGCTGAGGGTGTGATGGCGACTTATGGAGATGAGTATCTAGCCGTAGATAGTTGGCTAATTGCCAATGCTTCCGAACCTTTCATCAAAGATATATTGGGCAAATATATAGATATATCAGAGTTCAAAAAGACACTAGAGTCTATCAGAGGAGGCAAGCAGATAGACTCTCAAAGTGGAGATGAGACGCTAGAGGCTCTTGAGAAGTATGGTATAGATCTCAACCAAAAGGCACTAGATGGTGAACTAGATCCAGTTATAGGTAGAGATGAGGAGGTGCAGAGAATGATGCAAATCCTTATCCGAAAGACAAAAAACAATCCTATCTTGATAGGTGAGCCAGGTACTGGAAAGACTGCCATAGTGGAGGGGCTAGCTCAGAGAATAGTGGATAAAGATGTTCCGTTGAGTCTACAAAACATGAGAGTCGTAGCATTGGATATGAGTAGACTTATAGCGGGAGCTAAATATCGAGGAGAGTTTGAAGATAGACTCAAGGCGGTAATAGACGAAGTGAAGAGTTCGGCAAATATCATACTCTTTATAGATGAGATACACACTATAGTTGGAGCAGGAGCAAGTGAAGGTAGCATGGATGCTGCCAATATACTTAAACCAGCACTAGCAAGAGGTGAGCTACACACTATAGGAGCGACTACCCTAAAAGAGTATCGTAAATATTTTGAGAAAGATACAGCTCTACAGAGACGATTTCAGCCAGTAAAAGTGGATGAGCCTAGCATCAATGAGGCTCTACAGATACTTAGAGGTATCAAAAACCGCCTTGAGACTCACCACAATGTAGTCATCACAGATAGTGCATTGGTAGCCGCAGCAAAACTATCAGATAGATATATAACAGATAGATTTTTGCCAGACAAGGCTATAGACCTTATAGATGAAGCGGCAGCAGAGCTCAAGATGCAGATAGAGAGTGAGCCGACAGATTTAGCTAAAACAAAGAGAGAGATATCTACACTTCAAGTCGAAAAAGAGGCTCTCAAAATGGAGGAGAGCGAAAAGAATAGTGCAAGGCTAGAGGAGATAGCCAAAGAGTTGGCTGATTTAGAAGAGAAGAGAGTATCTCTACAGAGTCAATTTGACAATGAAAAAGAGGTATTCAATCAGATAGCAGAAGTCAAAAGTGCCATAGAGTCACTCAAGACTCAAGCACAAGCAGTCAAAAGAGATGGAGACTTCAACAAGGCAGCAGAGATAGAGTATGGTCAAATCCCAGCCAAAGAAGAGGAGCTAAAGTCTCTTGAAAGTAGATGGACTCAAATGATGAGTGAGGGTACACTACTCAAAAACTCTGTAGATGAGGAGATGATAGCTAGTATAGTGAGTCGCTGGACGGGCATAAGTGTCAACAAGATGCTCCAAGGAGAAAGAGAGAAGATATTGGCAATAGAGTCTATCCTCAAAGAGGAGGTGGTAGGTCAAGATGAAGCACTCAAGGCAGTAGCTAGAGCCATCAAACGCAACAAGGCTGGTCTAAGCGATATTAATCGTCCTATAGGTAGCTTCATGTTCTTAGGACCTACAGGAGTAGGTAAGACTCAAGTTGCCAAGACTTTAGCCAAATTTCTCTTTGATAGTGAAAAGTCACTCATCAGAATAGATATGAGTGAGTATATGGAGAAACATGCTGCTAGTCGTCTAGTGGGAGCTCCTCCAGGATATGTAGGTTATGATGAGGGTGGACAACTCACAGAAGCAGTAAGACGAAAGCCATATAGTGTTGTACTATTTGATGAGATAGAGAAGGCTCATCCTGATGTATTTAACACTCTATTGCAAGTATTGGATGATGGTAGACTCACCGACAACAAAGGTGTGACAATTGATTTTAAAAACACTATCATCATAATGACATCAAATATAGCTAGTGATAAGATTATGACTATTTCAGACAAAAATGAGAGGGAGAAAGCGGTCAATGAGGAGCTAAAGAGAAGCTTCAAGCCAGAGTTCCTCAATCGTCTTGATGACTTAGTCATATTCAACCCACTAGATTTAGATGCTATCACAAAGATAGTAGATATACTATTTGCAACTATAGAGTCAAAACTAAAAGAGAGAGATATCTCCATTAGTCTGACTCCAGAAGCTAAAGCATACATAGCTCAGGCAGGTTTTGACCCAGTATATGGAGCTAGACCACTAAAACGAGCTTTGTATGAAGTGGTAGAGGATAGATTGGCAGAGCTGATATTGGAAGATAAGGTGACAGAGGGTTCTTCTGTGATCTTTGATGTGGTGGATGGCGAAATAAGTGTAGAGATTTCAAATTAACACTATTTGAGCAAGATCCAATCAAGGGGCATTGTTTTCGTGAGCAAAATAGACGAAAACTCTCTCCCCTTACAACAGATATATACTTTCATAAAAACTTCAATGTATCAATCTATATTTTTATCTTTGCAAAATAAGATATTTTTCACTAGAGAATTTCTTCTAGTGTGTAGCATTAACCATATAACTTAAATAATTGCCCCTTATAAATAAAATTTTAGTTACTCTTTAAACAATAAGCTATACAATTAATATAGCAAACTAGTAGATATGATACAAAGTATTGTATCAAAAGTTTATACTATGATCAGCACAAGGAGATACAAATAATGAAAGCTGTTGTAATGGCAGGTGGATTTGGTACACGAATCCAGCCACTCACAAACTCAAGACCAAAACCTATGCTTCCAGTCGTAAACCGTCCTATGATGGAAAACACTATGCTCACCCTCAGAGATTTAGGTATTAAAGATTTTATAGTACTACTCTATTTTAAACCTGAAGTTATCCAAAACTATTTTGGTGATGGTAGTGACTTTGGTATGAATATAACCTATGTAATACCTGATGATGATTATGGCACTGCTGGTGCAGTAAAATTAGCACAAGAGCATATAGGTGATGATAACTTCATCATAATCAGTGGTGACTTGGTGACAGATTTTGACTTCCAAAAGATATTTGACTACCATAAAGAGAAAGAGTCAAAGCTCACAATTACACTTACCTCTGTAGAGAATCCATTGGAGTTTGGTGTAGTGATAGCCAACAATGATGGCAAGATAGAGAAATTTCTTGAAAAGCCTAGCTGGGGTGAAGTCTTTAGTGATACCATCAATACTGGTATATATATCATAGAGCCAGAGATACTTGACTATATTCCAAAGGGTGAAAATTTTGACTTTGCCAAGGATCTGTTCCCACTGCTCATGAGAGAGGGTGTAGAGCTAATGGCAGGTAATGCTACTGGCTATTGGAGAGATGTAGGCAATCCAGATAGCTATAGAGAAGTCCATGAAGATATCATGAGCAATAGAGTTGATTTCAATATGCCAGGTGATAAGACAAAATATCCTGATGGAGAGCTATATAGTATAGAGCCGTACCATCTAAATAATGGTGTAGAGATCATAGGCAGAGTGGTATTGGGTAAAAATGTGACCATAGGCGATAGAACCAAACTCAAAAATGTAGTTATAGGAGATAATGTAACTATAGGTGAAGATAGCAAGATAAGCAACTCAGTTATATGGGATAGCGTAGAGATAGCAAAAGGTTGCAAGATAGATATGGGTGTCATCTGCAACGATAACCATATAGGTAAAAATTGCAAAATGACAGCAGGTCTGATACTAGCTGAGGGTTGCGAAGTAGGTGAACTTGTTACAGTAGAGAAAGATGTCACAATCTGGCCAAACAAAAAGATAGAACCAGCATCCATAGTAAGCAGCAATGTCATATTGGGTAGCAAATATAAGAACTCTATATTTGAAAATGGTATGGTCGTTGGCAAGACAAATGTAGAGTTGTCTTGTGAAATGTCTAGTAAATTGGCTGAGGCATTTGGTTCTCAACTACCAGTAGGGTCTACTGTATTGATAGGTAGAGATGACCATAAAGGCTCAAGAATGCTCAAGAGAGCATTTGTAGGTGGTATGTTGGCAGCTGGTGTCAATGTGATAGATGTGCTTAGCATACCATCATCTATACTTAGATTCAAATTGGCGAGAAATAGTGACTATATTGCTGGTGTCTACTTCAGACAATATAGAGAAGATACCACCACTACAGTCATCACACTATATAATGATGAAGCACTTCGTATCAACAATGATTTGGCAAAAAAGATAGAAAAAGCATATTTCAAAGACTCATTTAGACGCGTTGATTTTAGCCAGATAGGTGAAGTACTGGAGAACTATAACTTCGTAAATGATATCAACTATGAAAATGTCATTATAGATAATTTCGAGACTAGACTCTTCAAGTGTGTTGATTGTCGTGTCGCAGTAGATACTATGCATGGTCTCTCATCAGAGATACTGCCAAAGATACTAAACAAACTCAAAATTGACAATATCATACTCAACAACTATAGAGATGATCATCAGTTGGCAAATTTCACCTCATTGGTGAAAAAATCATCTAAAGATATGGAAAATATAGTCTCTAGTCTGGGGCTAGATGTAGGCTTCTTGATATATCCATATGGTCAGAGATTGGATATGGTATGCGATGATGGCAAGATACTATCTATGCAGTCAGCTCTACAGGTAGTACTAGCACTTATGAATATGGATAGCTCTCCAGATGATAAAAAACGAGTCTTTTTACCAACTTGGGCTCCAGACATCATAAAGTATGACAACTTAGAGATAGAGAGAGGAAGATATGCCGACTTCACCAAAGAGCAACTTCAGCAGTATGATCTCATAGCCACAGTAGATGGAAACTTTGCATTTACCGAGTTCTCTGTATATCGTGACTCTATGTATGCTACCATCAAAATACTTGAGATGATAATCAAAAATGGTGTCAAACTATCAGACTTGGTAGCCAATGTAGATGACTTCTACTACAAACAAACCAAAATAGAGTGCAAGCAAGCCCTAAAAGGCAAGATGATGCGTAAGTTCTTGGAGGATGCCAAAGATAAACGATCATCATCTACTGATGGTGTCAAGATATGGATCAATGAGACAGATTGGATATTGATGATACCTGACCAATATACAGACCATCTCAATATCTCTATACAAGCCATCAATGAGTATAGAGGTGAAAATATATTGACAGAGTATAGCAACAAAATTAAAGAGTGGTCACAAAACTAATATGAATCATAATCTAGAGCTAAGCTTCGTATGGCATATGCATCAGCCTGACTATAGAGATACATCAGGCATCATGCAGATGCCTTGGGTATTTCTGCATGCAATCAAAGACTACTATGATATGCCTTGGATGATGGCAAGATATAGCAGTCTCAAAGCTACATTTAACATCACTCCACCTCTCATAAAGCAGATCAATCTATATGCAGAAGATATAAGCACCAATGATAGGTTTTTTGGATTGTGGACCAAGCACCCATCGGAGCTAAATGAAACAGATAGACAATGGATGATAAAGATGTGTAAAAGTGCACCATATGAGACTATGGTAGCACCTATAGAACCATATAGCCATCTATACCATTTGGAGGATTACAGTGATGATGAACTATGTGACATGGAGGTATGGTTTGTACTAGCTTGGTGTGGTGTATATCTGCGTACCACCAACCATATAGTACAAGAGCTATTGGAAAATAGAGGTAGATTTAGTTGCGAACAAAAACTATCACTCTTAGATACACTAGGTGAATTTATATCTACTATTTTTCCATACTATGCCAAACTACAAAAAGATGGAGTGATATCACTATCTACTACACCACTAAATCACCCTATACTGCCACTACTTATAGATATGAAAAATGCTACATTGGCAAATCCATCTACAAATCTACCAGAGCACCCTCTATCATTAGAGAGTGATGCAAGACTACAGATATCAAAAGCACAAGAGCTATTTAGAGATACATTTGGTTTTGATGCTCTAGGATTTTGGCCCGCCGAAGGTGCAGTAGATGAGCGATCGGTAGCACTATATCGTGAAGCTGGACTCAGATGGATAGCCACAGATGAGGCTATACTCTTCAAATCTTTAGGTAGTGATGATAGAGAGCAACTCTACCACCCATATAACCATAAAGGTGTCACTATAGGCTTTAGAGATCATGGACTTAGTGACCTTATAGGATTTACCTATAGATTTTGGGATGCTCAAAAGGCGGCAGACCACTTCATATCTTCTCTCAATACCATATCTAAAGGTGGTGACGATAGGACGGTATTTGTGATACTTGATGGAGAGAATGCTTGGGAGTTTTATCAAAACAATGCATTTGACTTTTTTGATGCTCTATATAGAAAAGTACATCACACCCAATGGTGCAATATGGTTGGTATGGATGAGATATCACAAAAGGAATCAAGACCACTGCTACATCTAGCTCCAGGCAGTTGGATACATGGTGAGTTCAACACTTGGGTAGGACATCCGGAAAAGAGTCGTGGCTGGGAACTCATATACATGACTAGACGCGACTATCAAAGGCACAAAGATAAGTTAGAAGATGACCAAAAAGATAAGATAAAAGAGCACTTTTTGGCAGCAGAGTGCTCTGACTGGTTTTGGTGGTATGGAGATGATCACTCTACAGATTTTGGTGCTGAGTTTGATGAGCTATTTCGCTCTCATCTCATAGAGATCTATATGATTATGAATATTGCACCACCATATGATCTATATATCCCTATCATATCTGACAGAAGTAGTGAAAACTTTATGTTGCAACCCAAATTTTCGATAGAACCCACTATTAATGGTTACTATAATACATTTTTTGAGTGGGTTGGTAGTGGCTCAGTAGATGAGACAAAGCTCTTCTCTACTATGGATAGAGTCAGAGGTCCTGTAGCAAAGATAAGATATGGACAAAACGGGAAAAAAGTTTTCTGTGCATTTGAGGGCGATATATCTATGCTTCGCAAATGCGACTCGCTACATGTCATGATAGAGCCATATAATGTACATTTTATCATAGAGATATCATCACTATGTACAAACAAAAAAGTCACAAAAGAGTTTGATAACATTGTACTTGAAATTGCTTGCGATAGTTGGCTTGAGCTTAGTATAGATTTTAGCTCCATAGAGGACTCCAAAGATATACAACTTCGTTTTGAGATTGAGAGGGATGGCATCATCATACAGACTCTACCAGGCTATGGAGAGTTAGAGTTAGATTTGGAGACAACATATGCAGAAAATTGGTTTGTATAGAGAGGAAGATTATGTCTGATATAAGAAGAGATAGGCTATATGATAGATATGTATTGATAGCACCAGAGAGGATGAGACGACCAGATAAGTTATCTACCAAACCGATAGTGGACAAGATAGACTCTTGTCCATTTTGTGAAGGTCATGAGCATATGACACCATCAGAGATATATGCTATCAGAGATGGTGATAGAGATGAGAAGGGATGGAGTGTCCGTGTCATACCCAACCTATACAAAGCACTACAGGTAGAGCTAAATGATCACTCACAAAATGATGGCATGTTTGAGTCTAGGAGTGGAGTAGGGGCACATGAGGTGGTGATAGATACCACAGATCACTATAGTAGATTTTCTACCATGAGTGTATCCCACATAGCTGATTGGTTATCTGCTATATCGTCAAGGATATCAGATCTCCGCAACGACAAAAGATTGGTATATGCTAGTGTATTTAAAAATTCAGGTGAAGGTGCAGGTGCTACACAGCCTCACCCTCATACTCAGATATTAGCACTACCAATCATGCCAGACAATGTACTGAGAATGATGGAGAAAAATCTACAATACTATCGCAGACATGGACATGGAAAAGTTGAAGATATATTGGCAAATGAGATTCGAGAAGAGGTGAGGATAGTTGCCCAAAAGGGTGATTTCACCGCATACTGCCCATTCGCCTCTAGCTATCCATTTGAAGTGATTATAGCACCTAGAAAAGCATTGATGAGCATAGATGAACTCAACCGTGACGATATAGCACACTTAGCTCAGCTGATAAGCGATGTATTTAAGAGGCTCGATGCACAGTTAGGAGAGTTTGAGTACAATTTGGCATTCAATCTATCACCACTCAATAGTAATTTTGAGAATGAAGAGTACTTCCCTCATCTAAAAAAGTATAATAGGATGACTATTCGTATAATGCCACGCATATATAGACTTGGTGGATTTGAACTATCTACAGGCATTCTCATAAACCCTGTAGAGCCAGAGGAGGCTGCCAAGCTATTGAGGGAGTTTGATAGAAATATATCCTAGATAGATAGGAGAAGTGGAGCATATATATCTATTTTTAGGAGGCTCTCAACTCTATATCTTGCTAGTAGTGTAGAGATTTAGAGAGCTATATTGGAAATTTAACACAATCACACTAGGAGCAATTATGAAAAAATATATACTACACTACACTCTAGCCACACTGCTTATCACCAACTTTTTACATGCAGAAGTCAAAAAGATTATTACTATAGCAGGTACAGCGGATCTACAAGGAGTTATGGAGCCTATTAGCGGAAAATTTGATCTCAATTTTGATGGCAAAAAAGAGATGATGACTTTGGGTGGCATAGATAGGATAGCTACCGTTTTAGCAGAAATAAAAAGAGAGAATCCCAATACCATCATAGTAACTACTGGCGATGACTTGATGAATCGTTTTTTCCATACATATAAAGGCAAGGCTATACTATCTCTTATCTCTGATGCGGGATATGATATATCTATATTTGGCAACCATGAGTTTGATAAAGGCAGTGAAGTATTAGCAGATGCACTAGATGGGACAAAATTTGAGGTTTTGTGTAGTGACTTGAATGTCAGCAACTCAAAACTCAATGGCAAGTGCAAACCCTATGTCATCAAAGAGTTGAATGGCACAAAGATAGGTTTTTTCTCTATGATGACAGAGAATTTCCCTATAGTTACCGCTGAAAAGAGTGTCAAGATGATGTCAGACAATGTAACCACTGCCAAAAAAATGGTAAAGATACTCAAAGAGAAAAAGGTAGATATCATAGTAGCACTATCTCATATAGGATACAAAGCAGATAGAAGATTGGCAAAGCAGGTAAAGGGCATAGACTTGATATTTGGTGGTCACTCTCATGACTATGTCAAAGAGATGGGACACAAGTTGTAAAGATAGACATACCGCTAGATAGCGACAACAAAGTAGCAAAGCAAGAGATCAAGATGAGCAAAATCACTGTAGATAAAGATATCACACCAAACAAAGCTATCAAAGATAGAGTTGCAAAATTTGTCAGTAAATTTCCAAAAGCTATAGTGCTAGGCGAAACCAAAAGTGATTGGGATATGCGTTCATCTACCATACGCAGAGGTGAATCAAATATAGCTGATATGATAAATGATATGATGAGAGATAGGTTTAAAGTAGATATAGTCCTCAACAATAGCGGAGCATTTAGGGGAGGCAAAGTATACAAAGCTGGTCAAGTCACAGATAGAATGCTCAAAGAGATAGATGAGTTTCGTCAATATGCCTATATACTCAAACTAAAAGGGAGATACCTCAAGCCTATACTAGAGTGGAGTGCCGCAAATTATGGTGAGGGTGGATTCTTACAAGTATCTGGTATCAGATATAGAGTTACACTATCCAAACAGCCACAAATCATGAATGGCGAAGAGATAGTAAAAAATGGTGAGAGAGTAGATAATATAAAGGTTTTCATAGACAATAAGTGGCAACCTATAGACAGAGAGAGAACTTACACCATACTGAGCAACTCATTTATGGTCAAAAGGGGTGGCGATGGATACTTCTGGTTCAAAAAATATGGAAAAGATTTACAAAACACATATGCATCTTTCTACTCAATAATGGCAGATTTTCTATATAAAAAGAGAGTAATTACACCTAATGAAACAGATGGAAGGATAGAGATACTGCATAAGTGATTTTTCCCCTCCATAGAGACCGTTCAAAATTCCGTGTCAGTAACTTTTAGTAGCACTTTTTAGTGCTACAGTCTCCAACCTACACCTCCAAATATTTATCAAGCCTCCCTTCAAAAAATATAGCCAAAGAATTGGAAAGCTAAATTCTTAGAGAATGCAGAGTTAGCAATGGAACCATAGGGTCAGGAA
>FPHC01000057.1_pt1 | contig 30381 bp, 25 predicted proteins | sample 1057211 | NCBI WGS metagenome assembly FPHC01 (sample SAMEA4473313, study PRJEB15554) | hydrothermal vent metagenome | biome: marine basaltic hydrothermal vent biome; feature: marine hydrothermal vent; material: water | place: Pacific Ocean | collected 2011-06-14/2011-07-23 | depth 1199 m
GGTTGAAACCTCACTTCCGCAAAACTATTTTATCACATTAACCCTACACAATAAATTCCCTCATTTTGTAGAAGTATATAGCGAAGAAGTAGCAATAGATCATATTTTCGTAGGTGTGACCGTGTCACACGATATAATGGTATTGCGTATATCAGTAACGGTTGTGATCTTTTGTCTGCTTGTGTTGGTTTTGTCAAAAAGATTGGTGGAGGTAAGGGGTGTATAGTTGATGATATAGCGTTCATTGTTTGGTAGTACCAAACCTGCAAAAATAGAGTTTCTTTATATTCTAGTCCATAGCCTCTTGTAGAGCTTCTTTTATGGTAAGTTATGCTAAAATTCCGCAAAACTTATCTCTCTCTATATTCGTAAGGAATTTTCGTGTTTAATATATCTAACTATAAAACAGATAATATCAAAAATGATATACTCTCTGGTTTAGTCGTGGCAGTAGCCCTAGTGCCTGAGGCTATAGCATTCTCATTTATCGCAGATGTCAGCCCTATAGTAGGACTATATACAGCATTTATATTGGGGTTGGTCACTGCTATCATAGGTGGTAAGCCTGGTATGATATCTGGTGCTACTGGTGCGGTGGCAGTAGTGTTGGTGGGCTTGAGCCTTGAGGCTAATAATCTATTGCAATCGCAAGGTCTTAGTGGCGATGCTTTGGCGTTTGGTATACTACAGTATATTACCCTGACAGCCATCATGGCAGGGTTCTTGCAGATATTGGCAGGTGTATTGAAATTAGGTAAGTTTATCCGTCTAGTGCCACAGCCAGCTATGTATGGTTTCGTCAATGGATTGGCGATAGTGATAGCTATGGCACAGTTCAAGTTCTTTGAAGGGCAGGGTATAGCTATGTATATACTCGTATTTGCCACTATGCTCATAATGTATTTTTTGCCCAAGGTGACAAAGGCTATACCAGCAGGTTTGGTGGCGATAGTTACTATTACTCTAGTGGTATATTATGGTGGTATAGATACTATCACAGTGGGGAGCTTAACTGACCTTACGCAGTTTAAGGGGCAGTTGCCATCATTTCATATCCCAGATACTATCTTGAGTTTGGATGCTATCGTGATGGTACTTCCCTACGCGGTAATAGTGGCATTGGTAGGTCTCATAGAGTCCCTGCTGACACTCTCTGTGCTAGATGAGTTGAGCGGTACTAGAGGCTCTGGCAACAAAGAGTGTATAGCTCAGGGTACAGGAAATATAGCTTGTGGTTTTTTAGGTGGTATGCCCGGTTGTGCTATGATAGGTCAATCTATCATCAACTACACTTCAGGTGGATTGGGACGACTATCTGGTATCACAGCATCTATAGGGTTGATGGTGCTTGTGGCTACACTCACAGATATACTCAACATCATACCAGTATCTGTCCTTGTGGGTATCATGTTTATGGTGAGTATAGGTACATTTGAGTGGAGTAGTGCAAGTCATCTCAAATACATGCCAAAGAGTGATGCCTTTGTGATGGTGGTAGTGACTATTGTTACTATATTTGCTGATCTTGCTATAGCGGTAATATCTGGAGTCATCATCTCTGCACTTGTGTTTGCGTGGAAGCATGCTAGGATATTTGCACGGACACATATAGAGGAGGATGGCACTAAGGTATATAGCTTGGAGGGTCCTCTGTTTTTCGCTTCTGTTACTAGCTTTTTTGAGAATTTTGAGATAGAGAATGATCCGCAGAAGGTGATAGTGGACTTTAAAAATGCTAGAGTGATGGACGCTTCAGGAGTGGAAGCTATAGACTCTCTCACGCGTAAGTATGAGAAGATAGGTAAGCAACTTACCCTAAGACACTTGAGCGAGGATTGTAAACGGACACTCAAGGCAGCTGGGCCGCACTGTACTTATGAAGAGGATGATCCTACATATAAAGTAGCTATCAACTACTAGTAGGGATAAGAGATGCAAAATTTTGGTTTGGATATTTGGGGAGATGATAACTACATAATCAAAGATGGTAAGATAGCACTCAACTATATGAATTATCCTTCACTCATAGAGATGACAAAGAGTATCCGAGATAGGGGTCATAAAGGACCTCTCATTTTGCGTTTTCCACACATCATCAAAAAACAGATCTCTACACTATTTGATGCCTTTGATAGTGCCATAGAGGAGTTTGGGTATACAGGTAGTTTCAATGCTGTCTTTCCTCTCAAGGTCAACCAATTCCCAAACTTTGTCAACTCACTAATGAGAGTCGCTTCTCCGTATGGCTATGGATTGGAGGCAGGTAGTAAGGCAGAGCTTGTCATAGCTATATCCAAGACACCCATAGGGACACCCATCACTGTCAATGGCTTCAAAGATAAAGAGATGATATCTCTATGCTTTATAGCTGCAAAGATGAATCACAATATCACCATCACCATAGAGGGGCTAGGGGAGTTACAGACTATCATAGAGGTCAACCAAGAGTTCAATCAAAATAGTGACACCATCTCTATACCAAAGATAGGTGTAAGGATAAGGCTACACAGTTCGGGCATAGGTGTGTGGGCAAAGAGTGGTGGGTATAGCTCCAAATTTGGTCTCACCTCTACTGAGTTGCTAGAGGCGTATGAGCTACTATCTTGCCACAAAATCTTGGATAGGTTATCTATGGTACACTTCCATATAGGCTCTCAGATGGGAGAGATAGCACCACTCAAAAAAGCTCTCAGAGAAGCTGGCAATATCTATGCAGATCTCAAAAGACGCGGTGCATCTTCACTCTCATCTATAAATATTGGTGGTGGATTGGCGGTAGAGTATTCGCAACACAAGCATGCACAAGAGCGAAACTACTCACTCAAAGAGTTTGCCAATGATGTAGTCTATCTAATGCAAGAGATATCTACCAACAAGGGTGTAGAGCCACCAGATATATATACAGAGTCAGGTAGATATATAGCTGCAAGCCACTCTGTACTTATAGCTCCTGTGCTTGAGCTTTTTTCTCAAGAGTATCACCAAAAAAGCCTCCGACTCAAAGATAAAAACCCTCCGCTTGTAGAGGAGTTAAACGATCTATACAGCTCCATGACCAAAGCAAATGCAAGAGAGTATCTGCATGATGGGTTGGATCATATGGAGTCTCTACTTACTCTTTTTGATCTAGGCTATATAGATCTTGAGGATCGTTCAAACACAGAGATATTGGTAAATCTCATCATTAAAAGAGCTATATATCTACTCAAAGATGAAGATAGCAGTGAACTCAAGAGACTACAGAGTAGGATACAGGAGAAGTATCTAGTGAACTTCTCGGTATTTGAGTCTCTTCCAGACTTTTGGGGTTTGAATCAGCAGTTTCCTGTAGTTCCATTGGATAGATTGGATATCAAGCCCAATAGACCTGCTAGTCTGTGGGATATCACTTGCGATAGTGATGGCGAGATAGGTTTCGATCCTAAATTGCCACTCTATCTACACGATATAGATGTCAAAAAAGATGAGTATTTTCTTGGATTTTTTCTCACAGGTGCATATCAGGAGGTGCTTGGTATGCAACACAATCTATTTACTCACCCTACAGAAGTAGTAGTCAATTTTGATAAGGATGGCAAGATAAGCTATGATGATCTGATAGAGGCACAAAACCTCATGGATATACTAGATGATCTTGACTATGATATAGATGATATAGATAGAAGACTTAGACAATACATAGGGGCATCTGACTCTATAGGTGATGATGAAAAGAGAGCGATACTAGATAAGCTTCATCTATATTTAAGTGAAAATAGCTATCTTAAGACCATACAAGCTTTAGAGAATAAAGGATAACTAAGTGACACTATTTGGATATATCAAAGAGGACTTTCTCAATGTGAAGAGAAACGATCCCGCTCTGCACTCAACATTTGAACTATTTTTTAACTACCCTGGTTTGTGGGCAATGTTTTTCTATAGGCATGCTCACTGGTTTTATGGAAAAGGTTTGCGTTTTTTGCCTAGATTTATATCTGCGATAGGTCAATTTCTTACCACTATAGATATACACCCAGCAGCCAAGATAGGAAGACGGGTATTTATAGATCATGGGGTAGGTGTAGTGATAGGGGAGACGGCTATCATAGGAGATGATATAGTGATATATCAGCAGGTGACACTAGGGGGTGTGAGCCTCACAAAAGGCAAAAGACACCCTACGCTAGAGGATAATGTAGTCATAGGTGCAGGCTCCAAAGTACTTGGCAATATAACCATAGGCAAAAACTCAAAGGTAGGTGCCAACTCAGTAGTAGTCAAAGATGTACCACCCAACTCCACAGCTATAGGTATACCTGCAAGAGTCATCAAGAGAGGTTTTGATAAAGCACCACTAAGTCACAACAAGATACCAGATATCAACAAGGAGATATTTGAATATCTTGTCAAGAGGTTGGCTGTATTGGAGCATGCGGTAAAGACAGGTGATACTCTGTCTATGGAAAAAGATGATCATGAGCTTTCTGAAGTTTATGACGCGTTTCTTAAAGCTATGGATTGATATTGGACTAGAGTATAGATATAAGAGATAGATATCCTATAAAACCCTATAGTCTATATGCAAATATCAATCTTAGGTATCTTTCATCTGCCTTCTCCTCTAGGTAATCAAAACTCTCATATCTCAAGAAGATAGATATCTTATCATTGATTGTCTGTTTGAGATGTAGGTAGTGTGCATTGTATTGACTGCCTCTGCTATCATGAACCCTAGTTCTAGTATAGTTGAAGCCCAACTCACTGATACCCCAAGTCGTGGCAGGTAGCTCATATAACATTTTGACCATCCAAGTCTCTGGTTTGTAGTTGGCTCTACCATTTGCTATCATAGATGTAGTGTGTATCTTTGCTAAACCACCATACCCTTTTGTGATGCCGCTAAGACCAAAGTTTTGAGAGTAGTTGAGAGAGATATTGAGACTATCGGTATTGTATCCTACTCTTAATGCTACTAGATTGATATCATCACCACCATTTTTATTTTCACTATCTGCAAACTCTCCTCCATCTCCACTATCTACATACTGAATACTAGCACAGAGTATATCCTCGTCATCTAGCTTGTATCTGTAGTCAGCTTGTAAAAATAGTGTACTATATAGATCGGGAGCATAGTAGTAGTATCCATGCAGATCAAGATCATCTATACCACTATAGTGTATCCCTAGCATAGTGATACCATCTCCTATCTCTCCACTGGCACTCTCTTTTATATATTGACTACTTGTGTGAGAGCGTATCTTGATGATGTGAGATATCTGTGCCTTTAGATCTGGTATAATCTTGCCTGTATAGAGTAGACCTTGATAACTCCAAGGCACTATGCGAGTGGTGTCATCGTTCATCATTGGAGTATTTAGCATCAGGTTTCCCACCTTTAAGAGACCATCTCTGTTGCTCCAGCCTATATATGCTTCGCTATTGACTATAAGTCCATTGCCATCATCATCAAATAGGGCAGTTTTTTGTGGATTGGTATTGCCTCCTATGGGTAGTGAAGTATGGAATCTGACAGCACCATATATGCTTCTATTTGTATCGCTGCTATACTTGATATATCCTCCTATAGCCGTAGCGTAGGCATCATTTGGTGTTGGCTTATCTATATCATAAGCAAATACTTTGCCCTCAGCCTCTACTCTACCCTCTCCTATGGCTTCTGTCAAGCTATTGGAGAGAAGTATGCATGGGTATAGGATAGTTATGATGGTATATTGTAGTCTCACTATATATCTCCTATCTATTTGGTTCACATTTTGTTCACAAACTTTATTGTATAATACCATATGATACAGAAAAAGATACTATTATTAGAAGATGATTTACAACTTAGTGATACTGTCAAGCAGTTTTTAGAACATTATAGTTATATAGTGGTAACGGCATATGATGCTAGAGAGGCTATGGATAAGATATATGAAGTGCATGTAGATTTGATGCTGTTGGATATCAAAGTTCCATATCAGAGTGGGTTTGATCTCTTGCAAGAGTTGAGAAGCAAAGGTAATGAGACACCAGCTATATTTATAACATCACTCAATAGTGTAGATGATGTGACTAGAGGATTTGATGTAGGATGTGATGACTATATACGCAAACCATTTGCACTCAAAGAGCTACTAGTACGCATCGAGTCACTCCTTAAGCGACAATATGGCACTAGGGAGGAGTATATAGAGATAGATGAAACTTTGCGATTTTATCCTAGAGAGTTTCAGCTACTTAGAGATGAAGAGAGGGTAGCACTCAAGACAAAAGAGGCAAAACTGCTTGCACTACTATTGGAGCATCCAAATGAACTACTAAGCTATGAGAAGATATTTGAAGTGCTTTGGGATTATGATGAAGAGCCTAGTGGTGGCTCACTACGGACATACATAAAAACTATACGATCACATATAGGTAAAGAGCATATAGTGACTCTTAAAAATATAGGATATCGATTTGTACCATAGTGAAAAGAGAAGCCTATATAGATTTTTGGCTATATATCTTTTGTCAACTTTTACGCTTTTTTCATTGGTTTCTGCTATATTTTATACATACGAGAGACATCATATATTGGATAGACAGAGAGAAGTACTTAAACTAGAGGGTGACAAGATACAGCACCAACTTATGGTACTACATAGAGATTTTAGCCATAGATTAAGATACCCCTATAGTCCAAACTATGAGAGTGCTATATTTGACATAGACAAGAGAGTAATATTTAAGAGTTCAAGTATACCAAAAGAGATAGACTTTGACAAAGAATTTTTGGTAAAAGATGGCTATATATACTATATAAAGAGTGTAGATCCATACTATTTGGGAGTCAGATATTTACTAATATTTAAACATATTGACTATAGTGCAATATCCAATCTTCAGAAGATGATATTTTTATTTATGGCATGTGCAGGTATATTTTTTCTAGTAATAGGATACTTTCTTGGTAGACTATTTATAGCTCCTATGCGTGAATCTATAGAGATAATGAATAGCTTCATACAAGATACAACACACGAATTGAATACACCTATAAGTACTATATTGACAAATCTAGAGTTGATAGAGACTTTCAATAAATGTAATGCTACAGAGGAGATGAGACGCATAGAGATAGCATCAAAGACACTAAGTCGTATATATGATGATTTGATATATCTAAAGTTAAACCATAATTATCATAGAGATGTAGAGCCTATTGATATGTCACTATTTATAGAAGAGAGGATACTATATTTTTCGACAGCGATGGAGTCAAAGAGATTGAGACTGCAAAGAGAGATAGAGAGTGGAGTTACCATAGATATGGATAGGGATGATGCTATACGATTGATAGATAATCTCATTTCAAATAGTATCAAATATAATAGGATGGGATCATTTTTGGCAATATCACTCTCTAGGTATGAGTTGAAGATAAGAGATGGAGGTGTAGGTATAGAGCAAAATGACCTCAAGCAGATATTTGATAGATTTAGAAGAGCCAATAGTAGTGAAGGGGGCTTTGGTATAGGTCTAAATATTGTATATCAACTTGTAGAGATATATGGTTTTGACATAGAGATAGACTCTACCCCCAATGTAGGCACAGAGGTTACTATAAGATGGTAGAGTATGGTATAATCTACATAGAGAGTATACTATTTTGGGGTTAAAATTATGAGATATAATAAAAAGTTCATAGATTATATACTGCTGCTTATGGTAGCTATCATGGATGTATCATACTCTAGTGATAGTAGATCCTTGAAATTGGTAGAGGATAAGTGCCTATCCTGTCATCAAGCCCAATCAATCCCATCAGAGATGATATATAGAAGATATCTACTTAAATACTCATCTAAAGATCTCATAAGAGAGAAAATATATAGATATTTTCTCTCACCAACTACACAAGAGTCCATTATGCCATTACAGTTTTTCAGTAAATTTCCACTCAAAGAACCTACAAAGATGAATGAAAAAGAGTTGAGAGATTTGATAGATAGATATATAGATTATTTCGATGTAAGCCATAAGTTGTATATAGATAGAGTCACTCGCTGACAAAAAGGATATATCCATAAAATCGAAAAACTCAAAGATACTATAGATAGTATATAGTCCAAAAAGAGTATAGGCAAAGATGAGGTATCTCTTCGCTAAAACTCTCTCTTGTATATGATATCTGCACCACTTGACTCTGAGTCTGTAGATATGATAGCTTTAATATCTTTGCTATAGTCATACTGTAGTTTGGCTCCTGAGACTTCATCTTTTACATATATGATAGTGATCTTATCTGATATCTTTTTGCCAATCTCCATGCTACCATCTGAACCTAGTGATAGATGATCTATCTTGATGCCTACATTTGATAGAACTGATTTTGCCATAGCTCCACCCATCATCTTCATCATGTCGTCACCACTACTATCATTTCCAGCATCTTCTGAGTCAAATAGTATCACCGATAGTATCTGTTCACGACTAAGTCTAGGTATAGATGAAAATATGATATTTGGTGTCTCTGGAGACCCAGTTACTTGTATAGTTATCTCGTAGTGTATAGAGTTGTATACAGCCGTTATATCTAGTATAGGTTTACTTATATCTCCTGTGAAAGCTATGATGCTCTTCTTGAATAGAAACTTTTTTCCTTGAAATGAGTAGTACGAACCACTATCTATCTCAGCCGTACCTAGTATATATATAGGTCCCTTTGGAGCTTTTTGTATCTGAAGGTCTGATCTTATTTTGATATCTGCATCTTTGGTCTTGTAGAGTAGAGGCTTATCTGTATCTACCTTGATGAGTGCTGTTAGATTGTCCATAAATGGACTAGGCTTATCCGCTTTCATATCTTGGACTATAACTATATCGCTATCTGATGCGAAGCTTTTTTTGTCCATATTTATATGTAGATTGCCCCCTTGTAGGGTTATCGTGCCATCAATATCTGTCTTGTTGCCATCAAGCAGAGTCTCTATGTCTATCTTGCTATCCAAATCTATCATCTCATGAGATATACTCAAAGGGTCGGCTAGAGCTACTATCTTCCCACTCTTTGTAGTCATGTTATATTCGCCTTTGATCTCTAGCTGATCATTTACCCATAGCGGTGATATTTTTACACTATCACCCTTTACAGATATGATAGATGGTTTGGTGGCAAATATCCGTTGTTTTTGGAATGTAGTGTGGTACCCTTGTAGCTGTAGTGTAGAGTCGGCAAACCCTAAAGAGACCATGGTATCATCTATCATATAGTCTGTGGTTCTGTCAGCTTTGTAGGTAAGGCTCTTTGAGTATAGATTGAGCTGGATATCCTTCATCTGACTCACTACTAAAGATAGCTTCAGGTCACCATCTAGTGGTGGTGCTTCAAATCTATATATGCTATTGATATGCTTAGTAAGCTCTTTGATAGAGCCTATTTGGTTATGTAGTGTGACATTTCCATCTAAGTTGCCATCAAATATAAACTTGGCACCACCTATGGCTAGATTGCCGTCTACATCCCGACTCTCTTGATTGAGTTTGATTTTGGATTTGATAGCTTGCGACTCGATATTTACGGCAATATCTTTGGCTACTGTGACATTGGCTACTAGGGGATTGAGAGCATTTAAGTTCAACTCTTTACCATACCCTTTGAGTAGTGTATCTTTGGGGAATCTACTCTTGGTAGTGATTTTTATATCTTTATCGTATAGTATATTTGACTCTATATTGACTATATTTGATTCTATATTTGCCTCTGCTTTGAGTGGCAAGATATTTTGAAAATCTAATGGTATATCTATATCTACCGCTACTCTACCATCTTGTAGCTCTTTTGGTAGTTTGAACATATCATTGATGAGTATAGGGGATTTGGTAGATATGGTTAAATTTGCATCTTTGAAATTGGGTGATATAAATCTACCTTTGATATCGGCAGAGTCTATGTGGGCTACTATGCTACTGATATTGCCCTCATATGAGATATTGAGGTCACTTATAGGTTTTGTATAGTTGGCATCTATCCCCTCTAGTTTTCCTAACATCACCTCTCCACTATACTTCAACTCTCCATCTATGAGAGATACCATATTGTGCAGTTTTGTATCTTTGTCATATGGGGTAGATAATCCTCCGCTACTCTCTATACTCAATTTTGATTCTGCTATCTGGTATAGTATAGTATTGTTCAACTGTAGAGACTCTATGTTGAACTCTCCATCTTTGGCCACCAAGAGTTGCTTACCCTCTATAGGTATCTCTACTTTAGCACTACTTTCATTGGCACTTATGTATATAGGTATCGAACCTATAGCACCATCCCTGATAGGTATAGAGTAGGTCTCATATAGCTTTTTGAGTATCTCTAGTGAACCCTTTGACTCTATGTGATTCTCTTTGATAGTCGCTTGCTGTGTGAGATTTGCAAGTGTGGTTGAGATATTGATATCTATGATACCCTCTTTTGCTATGAGAGTTGCTATATCGACCTCTATCTTGCTACCGTCTACTCTTGCACTATTTATCTCTACAGGGTCGTATGTGGCTGGTAGGATATCTATCCCTACCTCTTTGACTATGAGAGTTTTGGGTATGAGAGGATTTGATCCATTGCTATCTTTACTCTCCTTGGCTGTTTGATTCTTATCTGTAGTGTTACTATCTTTTGGCAGAGATATCTGTGTGAGTGCTATAGTATCTATATTATTGATAGATAGCTTCTCTATGGTTACTGTATCATCTTTGAGATTACTATCTAGGGATAGTTTGGTGAGATTGCTATCTACTCCTATGGATAGATCTCCTACCTCTATGGCATTTGCTCTTTTTTCTATTATATCTGTCAAATCTATAGAGATATCTCTACTATCTATCTGGGCTCTATCTATAGCAACTTGCGGATACTTCATTGGCAATATAGCTACCTTTAGAGTATCTATAGATATCTTTTGTGGCAAAAGAGGATTGGCTGATAGATGACACTCGTCTGTTGTACTATTGCTCTCATCTTCTGTTTTTTTCTCATCTGATGGTAGAGTCTCTACTATTTTTTGGATAGCTTTGAGATCTATCTCTAGTAGTGATATTTGAGATATCTCGACTACTCTATCGGCAAGAGAAGTATCTATCTCTATGTTGGTTACATTACTATCTGCCATTAGACGAAGAGTCTCTATCTCTATGCCACTATTGCCATAGAGTATATTTTTGCCATCTAGCGATAGACTCTTGATATCTACACCCACTCTCTGTAGCGGTGCAAGGGTCATATGGAGTTTGCCTACATTTATAGATACTGGCATCACAAAGGTGGAGTTGCTCTCCTCTTTTGGCTTCTCCTCGTTGGAGCTAAAAGATGATACCATCTTCTCTATACTATCGACCTCTATGGCAGTCGCTTCAAGGTTGGTGATGGATACTCTATCATAGAGAAGTGAAGCAGGGTTCCACCTGATCTTAAAGCTATCTAGTAGTTTGTCGTTTTTGTATGATAACTCTCTAACCTCTAGTCCTGTAAGCAATCCACCTGAGATACTACTATATCCAAAACCATACTGTGGAGCATATCTATCAGCCACCCACTTTATAGTCTGAGTGGAGTTGAGTATAAATAGTATAGATACTATCGCTATCGCTATTAGGGTCAAGATGGTATTGATGACCCACTTAAATATATTTTTCAAAATGATTGTCCTATCTGAAACTGCACACCATACTGAGATGGGTCTTTTACATTCATACCTATATCTAGTTTTATAGGTCCAATTGGTGTCACATATCTTACTCCAACTCCTGCCGAACTCAATATATCTCCTGTGAAGTCATAGCTATTGATAGTAAGCATACTGTTGTCGGTAAATATAGCACCATATATATCACCTACTAGTGGATAGTCCGCCTCTAGAGATAGATTTGCCATTGTCATAGCACCATCCAAACCATATCTAGTAGGGGTGAAGATGACACCTACTCTTTTGTATCCATATGCACGGTTGCTATATGCACCCCCTGCAAAAAACTTCTTGGACTCTGGAACGCTATTCTCCTTCTCTTCAAGTATACCCACTTTGGCTACTGCTGCTAGAGTAAGCCTATCTATACTATAGATAGCTCTTCCCTCTAACTGATACTTGATATATCCACTAGCATCCTCATCATATGGTATGCCATACTCTAGCATGCCAGAAATATAGTATCCATACCTTGGGTTGAGTTTGGAGTCCCTTTTGTCGTAAATGAAGCTGATAAATGGGTATGCCAAAAAGAAGTCGCCTGTAGATATAGCTTCTGTCAACTTCTCTTCATCAAAATCATCCAAAAGTGAAATAGTTAAATCCTCCATAGTGAAGCCCATATTTATCTCAAATACTTCATTGGTATATGCGAAAGATCCTGTAGCATATACCTTCTCCTCCATGAAGCCTGTATACTCCAAATTGCTATAGCCCAATTTGATAAATGAATCTATACTGTAATCCAATAGTGTAAATAGTGCTGGTGTAAATAGAGTCGTCTCTGCCAACTGCTCTAATCTTGAGTATTGTAGTCTCAGCCTCAATTTTTTAGCATCACCCATGAAGTTTTTGCGTATGATTTCACCTTGTACTCTTGCACCTACATTGGTATCGTACCCTAAGCCACCTAGAAGATACCAAGGTTTAGTGATGTCAGATACTATCACATCTATAGGTACTACATTGTAAAATTTCCTATCATACTTGACAGCTACTCCATCAAAAGCATCAAGAGCATAGAGGGCATCATAACTCTCCTGTATCCTCTCTGTACTAAATCTCTTACCTTCTCTAGCTCTAATCCTAGATGTAATCACCTCATCATTGACACTTTTGGAGCCTTTGATGGTGATTTTGCCAAATCTACATACGCCACCCTTTTTTAGTATATATCGCAAGTCTGCTCTATGTTTGTCCAAATCAACAAAAGCCTTGCTATCTAAGTCATAACTGCAATATCCATCTTTCATCAATCTATCTATGATATTGCGTTTTATAGATATAAATTTTTTGGCAGTAAAGATTTCATCTTTTTGGAAATCAACTATTTTGCTGATATTGTAGTCGCTTGTGATATTTATATCATGTATCGTGACAGGTTTATTCTCTTTGATAGTGATAGATACACTATCTTTTGTCACTTCGATTGTGTAGGTAGCATCATAGTAGCCCTCCGAATCAAGAAAGCTTCTCATAGAGTCCTCTAGTGTAGGTATGAGCTTGTCTTTTATGGTAGGATTGTACTCCTTCCAAAACTCATAACTACTCTTGACATCTACCCCTAGAGCTTTTTGTATATCACTCTCTTGTAGATTGTGTTCTCCTATAAATTTGCACTCTATATGATGAGATGCCAATAGAACCTTCTCGTCGCTACCAAATAGGGCATACTTTGATCGATTGGTATCATTAGTAGTGGAGTTGGTGTCACCCCATAAAAGAGTAGACAAGAGTAGAATGGTAGTTGCTGTTTTATGATACATATTTGATCGCCTATATATTATTATTCTTCTATATTGATGATAGTGTCACTAGACCACTTGGCTAGATCCATATCATGGGTAATGAGTAGTATTCCCACTCTATCGAGATATCTTAATATCAATTTCATTACATCTAATTGTATGAGATTGTCCAATGCACTAGTAGGCTCATCACATAGTATGATGTCAGGCTTCATGAGTAGTGCACGAAGTATACTGCATCTCTGTAGCTCTCCACCAGATAGTTGGTGAGGATATTTCTCTATGAGGCTATACTCTATTCCCATATCTGATATGATATTATCTACACCATCCAATGAAGCTACATCTGCTATCTGCTCTACTATGGTGTAGCTAGGGTGAAATGAGCTATATGGGTCTTGAAAAACCCATGCTATACTGCCACAGGATATAGAGCCTTTAAGCGGCTTGAGATTGCCAGATATTAGTTCAAATAGTGTACTCTTGCCACTACCGCTCTTGCCTACTATGGAGATGAGTTCTCCTCTATTTAACTCTAGGCTAAACCCCCTATATAGTAGTCTATCTTTGGTATATCCAAAATCTAGTGAGTCGATAGATAGCACTGACATATCTACCCTCTAATCTGTCCATGTCCATATATCTTGAACTTATAAGTGGTTAGCTCATTGATACCCATAGGTCCTCTTGCATGTAACTTGTTGGTAGAGATACCTACCTCTGCACCAAAACCAAATGCACCACCATCTGTAAAGCGAGTACTAGCATTGACATATACACAGGCAGCATCTACTCTATTTAGAAACTCTTCTGATGCACTATAGTTCTCTGTCAATATAGCTTCTGAATGTCCAGAGCCAAACTTAGATATATGCTCTACCGCTTCATCTAACCCATCTACTATTTTTATAGATAGGATATTGGCTAAGTATTCAGTATCGTAGTCATCTATAGTTGCCAGCTCCACCTCTATAATCTCTTGCACTTCAGGGTCACCAAGCATTTGAGTCTCCTCTTCATTGAAGGCTGCATAGAGTCTAGGTAGTGCTGTGTGTGCTATATCTCTATCTATCAATAGAGTCTCCATAGCATTGCAGACACCAGGTCTTTGGCACTTTGCATTGATAGATATAGCTACAGCTTGATCTATATCTGCATCTTTATGTATATATGTATGACACAGCCCTTTGTCATGTTTGACTACTGGTACAGAGGAGTTTTGAGATATATATCGTATCAACCCCTCTCCACCTCTAGGCACTATGAGGTCTACATATCTATCCATCTTGATGAGCTGAGTGACACCCTCTCTAGTGCTATCTGGCAGGAGTGATATGATCTCTTTTGGTAAGCCATTTTTCTCCAATACACTCTGCAATACATTGGCTATCACTTGGTTGGAGTATTCTGCCTCTTTGCCACCTTTGAGTATAGCTACATTGCCACTCTTGAAGCACAATGCACCTACATCTGATGTGACATTGGGGCGAGACTCATAGATGACACCTATGACACCTATGGGTACAGAGACTTTCTCTATCCTCAAATCATCTTCGCTTACCCATCCATCTAGTACTCTACCTATAGGCTCTTTGAGCTGTGCTATCTCACGCAGAGATTTTGCCATAGACTCTATGCGGGACTTATCTAGCAAAAGTCTATCTAACAATGCACTATCAAGTCCACTCTCTCTACCCGCACTCATATCTTTGCTATTTTCTATCTCTATCTGTGCCGAGTGAGCTATAAGAGCATCTGCCATCTCTCCCAATATCCTATTTTTAACTCCACTCTTGAGTGTAGCTGCCACACCTGCACTAGCTTTGGCTCTAGCTAAAAAATCTTCCATTGTCTCTCCTGCAAACTATTAATTTGGTATTATATCATACTAATTTTACTCTTGGGAGAGTTATCTGGATATAATCAACCCAAACTCACTATAATCTCTTCGCTTCTAGTCTTGTATCTATCTTGATCATAAAGAGGAAGTGAGGTTTTAACCTCACCGATAAGCTACAGTCTTGGTAAAATATGGTGACCTTGAAAGGTCACTTCCAAAAGTTATATAGATAAAGAGGAAGTGAGGTTTTAACCTCACCGATAAGTTGTAGTTTTAGCAAAATATGGTGACCTTAAAAGGTCACTTCCAGAAGTTATATAACTTGTATCTATCTTGATCGTGAAGTAGTATCAGGAGAAGATCCCGCATTTAGTGCAGGATGTGACGAAGTAGGGGGTTAATCTCTTTTGATTTCAGCTACTATAACACCTCTGAAGTCACCCTCTTTGTAACCTATGGCTTTATCATTTTGATACTTCTCTTTGATGATGTTTGATACTTCAGGTGATATGTTGCTACCATGGCACTTGAGACATACCTTTTTTATGGTTAGGGGCTTGTAGACTCTAGTAGTGTTGCCATCTTTTACTACCTTGATAGATCTATTGGTATCACTGTATGAGTTCATCACCTCTATATCTATCTTGTCGGCTCTATTTTTTTCATTTCTGAGTCTCAGTGCAGTTCTTCTCACACTGGCATACTTTGGAAGCTTTTTGTTTACATCTTCAGTAAGTCTCGATGCACTCTCTTGGCAAAAGTTGATAGCACTTATAGCAGTTGGATCATCTTTTATTTTAGCCTTAAGTTCAGACTTTAGGGTAGAGCCTAACATTTTGATATATTTGATACCCTCATCTTTGGGCGATATACTCTCAGCAAAAGCGATGCTACTACATAGTGCTATAACTGTAACTATTTTGATCTTCATTTTAACTCTCCATAAATTTTTTATTTTGATTATGCCTCTTGTTTGGAGGAGGTTGACGAGATAGAATTATGCCAAATATTTCCATAAATTATATTTATTTAGCCTCTACTCTTCTGTATCCTCTTGATTTATCATCTGTATATAGTAGTATATCGCTGTTACCTCTTCTGTGGTGAGATAGTATTTTGGCATTATTGGGTGATTTCTTGCTACTGTTGATTTGAGTTTGGCTAGAGAGACTTGTCGTATATCACTTCCATATATAGTGACTCTTTTTTTATCCTTTTTTAGATATGAAACTATCGCTTTACCTTCGCCTCTGGCACCATGACAAGAGGCACAGCTTATGCCTCTAGGGTTTTTATATAGCATTTGACCATACTCAAGATCTGTAATGAAATCTTCACTGCCAAAGATAAAGATAGGAAAAAATAACCACAATTTTCTCAAAGAAAACTCCACAATAAAATTATTTTGATATAATACCTAAAATATTCTAATAAGGTCAGTAAAACGCATGCAACTAATAGATGGAAAATCTCTTGCCAATAGAGTTCAGGGTGATGTAATCAAAGGTGTAGAGAAGTTAAAGCAAGAGAAAAATATTGTACCAGGTTTGGCTGTCATACTTGTGGGTGATGATCCAGCTAGCCACTCCTATGTCAAAATGAAGGCAAAGGCTTGTGAAAAGGTAGGATTTTACTCTATAACCCACAATATGCCAGAGACTATAAGCCAAAGCGAAATTGTAGCAACTATAGAGATGATGAATAACAATCCTAGAATTGACGGTATATTAGTACAACTGCCCCTACCAAAGCATATAGATACAGACAAGATACTAGAGGTGATTGCTCCTCACAAAGATGTAGATGGGTTTCATCCATTTAATGTAGGGCGACTGGTGACAGGATTGGATGGTTTTGTAGCTTGTACGCCATTGGGTGTGATGAAGATGTTTGAGGCATACGACATAGAGCTTGAGGGCAAGGATGTATGTGTAGTAGGGGCTAGCAATATAGTGGGCAAACCTATGTCAAGCCTCTTGCTCAATGCAAATGCAACAGTAACAACGACACACATATATACCAAAGATCTTAAGTCACATACTCTAGCAGCAGATATAGTCATAGTGGGTGTAGGTGTACCACATCTCATCAAAGAGGATATGATCAAGGATGGTGCTATAGTTATAGATATAGGTATCAATCGCATAGAGGATGGATCATTGGTTGGAGATGTTGACTTCCATAGTGTCAGTAAAAAGTGTAGCTTTATCACTCCTGTACCAGGTGGTGTTGGTCCTATGACTATAGCTATGCTACTGTCAAATACACTCAAGTCAGCAAAAAAGAGAGAGATATGAAAGATTTTTTAAGAAAGTTAATACACTTTTCGGGTACTTGGACAGGGACTATAATTATAGTGCTATTTCTCATCTTTTTTGTAGCACAATCTTTTGTAATACCTAGTGGCTCAATGAAGAGAAGTCTGCTTATTGGTGATTTTCTATTTGCCAAAAAGTTTAGCTATGGTATCCCTATACCACACTTGCCTTGGCTTGAGATACCTGTACTTCCAGACCTCTTTGGTAATGGACATTTGATTGAGGGTAGTAAGCCAAAAAGAGGTGATATTGTAATATTTAGATATCCCAAAAATCACAAGATGCACTATGTCAAGAGGTGTGTGGCAGTAGGTGGTGATGAGCTTATCTATATAGACAAAGATCTCCTCATACATCATCATGAGGGTGATGAGTATATAAGAGCCAACTACCCAAAAGAGAAGATAGTAAAACTCAGAGGTAAGCTCTGGGTAAGCAATCCATATATGGATAAATATCCTGGTATACAGTATCTACCAGAGGGCAATTCAAATATATTTGAATCACTACTAAAGTACTATGCTTACGACAAAGATATAGATGTCTCTCCTATATATATATCTGACTTAAAAGCACCAGAGTATACTATTAAAGATAGACCTGTCAATGCTCTGTATAAAAAGGTAGAGAAGGGTCACTTCTATATGATAGGCGACAATCGTGACAACTCAAACGATAGCCGTTTTTGGGGTTCTGTACCATATAGACTCATAGTAGGCAAGCCTTGGCTTATATATTTCAGCCTTGAGACTCGTAGTTATGAAAAGATGTACAAAGGTGATGATGAGTTTGGCTCAGGTCAGAATCATTATGGACTCAAGAGAGTATGTGGAGATGTAGCTATAGATACTCCAGAGTGTGAAGCTCTATGGAACAAAGAGCGATATAAGGTCAGATGGGGGCGTATAGGTAGAAGGATAGAGTCTATTCAACTAGAAGAGCCTATACAGTAATCATATATGAATGAATCAGAAATCATCAAGATAGTATCTATTGTAGCTGCACTTGCTGTAGCTATCATAGGTCATGAAATCATGCATGGCTGGGTAGCCTATAGGTATGGTGACAATACTGCCAAATCACAAGGCAGGCTTAGTATCAATCCTATAGTCCACATAGACTTAGTAGGTACTATACTGCTTCCTGCTATACTGTATATAAGTGGATCTCCCTTTCTGTTTGGTTGGGCAAAACCTGTACCTGTAGATATCAATACGGTGATACGCAACGGTGGCACAGGTGCTGCAGTAGCTGTATCTTTGGCAGGCATCACATACAACTTTGCATTGGCGGCTATATTTGCCACTATATTTCCTACACTTTTGCATCCAGACTCAATATGGGGACTCTTTTTGGCATATTTCATATACCAAAGTGTAGTTATCAATGTACTGTTGGGGGTTTTTAATCTGTGGCCTATACCGCCACTAGATGGAGCAAATGCTGTTAGATACATATCTCAAGGCTGGGGTCTTTATAGATTTGTAGAGTTTTATGATAAAATATATCCATATGGAATGTTTATATTGATGGGTATACTCTTTACCCCTATCTCTAGCTATCTATTTCAACCTGTGGGTTGGATAGTTAAGTGGCTACTATATTAACTTAAAGGAGTAATATGAAATTTTATATAGCGACAGATCATGCAGGATATGCCCTCAAGGCATTTGTAAAAGAGTATGTGACATCATTGGGGCATGAGATAGTAGATCTAGGTCCAGACTCTGCAGATAGAGTAGACTATCCAGACTATGCTAAGAAGTGTGCCGAAGCTGTAGTCGGTGATAAGGGTAGTTTTGGTATAGTGATATGTGGCACAGGCATAGGTATATCTATAGCTGCCAATAAGGTAGATGGTATTAGAGCAGCACTATGTCATGATGCCTATACGGCAGCTATGTCAAGAGCTCACAACGATGCAAACATACTTGCTTTTGGTGAGAGAGTAGTGGGCAAGGGTATTGTAGAGAGTATGATAGATGCTTTCTGTGAGACAGAGTTTGAGGGCGGTAGACACACCAATAGAGTTGCCAAGATAGAGTCAAAATCAAACTTTGACAGATTTGACTATATTGATTAGAGGGATTTGTGATGAGTGGACTTACAGCAGAAGATAGAGATGTCATACTAAGTAGCATTAGAGATATACCAGACTTCCCAAAACCGGGTATCGTCTTTAAGGATATCACTACGCTACTTAGTGATCCTATAGCATACAAGAGATTGATGGATCATTTGGCAGATAGATATAGTGGGTATGAGCTTGACTACATAGCAGGTATAGATGCTAGAGGATTTATATTTGGTGCTGCATTGGCAGATAGGTTGGGTGTAGGTTTTGTCCCTATACGCAAAAAAGGTAAACTACCATACACTACTGTAGCAGAGAAGTACTCTTTGGAGTATGGATTTGATGAGATAGAGATACATATAGATGCTTTTGGAGATGATGGTCTGCACTGTACGACAGGCAAGAGATCAAGAGTGCTACTTATAGATGACCTTATAGCTACAGGAGGCACAGCTAAAGCAGCAGCAAATCTCATAGAGAAGGTAGGTGCTGAGTGTGTAGAGTGTTGCTTTGTGTTAGAACTTAGTTTTTTGAATGGTAGGGATGGCTTCACTGCACCCGTCTACTCTGTGCTAGAGATAGATTAGGTTATATCGCAAAATTCTTTTGGATTTTGCATCAATCTCAAAGAGATTTTGGTGATAATCCGAAAGATATCTTATGAGCTATAGAGTCCACTACCTATTACCTTGTATTTGATATGGCTATCAAAATCATCATTTAATCTAACTCCACCTATGATAGCTACTGGATGAGTAGACGCTTTTGCCAACTCCAACAGAGCTTCACCCCCTACTGATGCACTTTTTTTTGTATCTGTAGGGCGATATGCACCTAAGCCTATATAGTCAATGTCGAGTCGATTTGCTTGCTCTATCTCTTTTAGGTTGTGAGTGGAGAGTCCTAGTAGTTTATCGCCTATCTTTTGGCGAATATATCTTATGGCATCTTCTGGGTTGTCGCTATATGTGGCAATATCCTCTTGACCTACATGTAATCCATCTGCCATATCTATCAACTCTATAGTGTCATTGATGATGAGAGTACCCTTGTAGTATTGGCGAATAGTAAGTAGATCGGCTCTCTTCTCTGGCAGATTGCCTATCTTGTTGCGGTATTGGAGTATGGGTATTTGGAATCTTCTTAGATTTGTCAAATGCTCTTGTAGAGATATATCTCTCTGTATGAGTGTCTCTCTATCTACAAGTGCATATAACATTTAGGCTGATTTTTTTAGAAATAGTCTCATGAGATCAGCTATAGTCTGCTTCATATCTGAGCGGTTCACTATCATATCTATAAGACCATGCTCTAGTAGAAACTCAGCTCTCTGGAAACCTTCAGGTAGATCTACACCTACTGTCTGCTTGATGACCCTCTGTCCTGCGAAGCCTATCAATGCACCTGGCTCTGCCATGATGATATCTCCTAGCATTGCAAAAGAGGCACTTACGCCACCCATAGTAGGGTCTGTGAGTACAGAGATAAATGGTAGACCTTTTTGATGTAGGCGATTGAGTGCTGCTGATGTCTTGCTCATCTGTAGTAGTGAAAATGTACTCTCTTGCATTCTCGCACCACCACTAGCAGATACTATGACAAATCCACACTCTTTCTCTATGGCTCTGTCGATAGCTCTTACTATCTTTTCACCCTCAACTGAGCCTAAACTACCACCCATAAATGAGAAGTCAAAGACTACCAACTCTACTGGTACACCATCTATGGTACAGCTACCACTCACTACAGAAGATGAGTTGCCTGTTTTGCTTTTGCCCTCTTCAATCCTCTTTTTATAACTCTTTTTATCTATAAACTTGAGTGGATCTACAGGAGCTAGAGTATCGTCATGCTCTACAAAGCTACCCTCATCTGACAAAACAGATATTCGTCTATCTGCATTTATTCTTAGATGGTGGTTACATTTTGGACATACATTGTCTTTGCTCTCTACCTCTTTGTAGTACATCAATGCTTGGCACTTATGGCATTTGACCCAATGGCTAGGTGCCTCCTCTACGCTCGACTGTTTCTTCATACTACCAAATAGATTACCAAAATTCATTAATTATCCTTTACATTACTATTCATATACAATGACTCTCTGACTAGAGAGTCTATCTTGCTAGCTATATCTTTATCTTTTGATACTATAACATAATCCTCTTCAACTATTACAGTAAGATCTTCACAAAGTGCTAAACCTGCTGCAAAATCATATATTCTATATGAGCCTACAAAGAGTAGATAGTTTACTGTCCTAGCATAAGCTAGTGATAGTGCTACGGCACCAGGTGCCCGAAATTTTAAGTTTAACTCATCTAATCTTGATACTATATTGGGGTGTGCATACGCCTTTTCAAAGAGACCTATATGTGCATTGGGTGTCACTATAGGTTCATTATAAGTAGTATCAAAAAGTCTCCCTTGTAGTAGTGGTTTTTGCAACTCTTTTAGAAAAATATCGCCATTGGCTAGATTGCAAACTACGGCACTATCTAAGATACCATCTGCTCCTATCTTGGCAACTGATGTACCAAAATATGGAAAGTGTGATAGTGCATTGGAGCTACCATCTATGGGATCTATGATGATAGTATGCGTACCTTCTCCTATGGAGCCAGACTCTTCAGACTCTATCTTGCCAAAACTACCTAAGTGTTTGACAAATATAGACTCTGCCCATAGGTCGAGTCCGCTACTTACATCACCACCTGCCCCAACACTACTCATATCATAATAGCTCTCTTCGTAGCCATCTTTTAGCTTTTGATATATCTCTTCATTTGCTTTTATACAAGAGAGTAGAAAGCTATTGTTCATATTAGCCTATCAATTTTTCGGCTATAGCTTTTGCTGCCTCTCTACCGTCACGAACCGCTGTTACTACAAGATCAGCACCTCTATGACAATCACCACCAGCATATATGCCTGGAGTGGTGGTCTCATAATTTTCATCTACTACTATACCACCCCACTTATCAGTCTCTATACCATTAGATGCCAAGAAAGGATAGTCTACAGAGTCAAAACCAAGTGCAAATATCACGATATCTGCATCTATAGTATATTCACTACCTGCTATCTCTTCTACTCTCTGTCGTCCACTAGCATCTGGAGAGCCAAGCTTTGTCTTGACCATCTCTAGAGCTATGACATTTCCACTATCGTTGAGTATCAATCTCTTAGGAGATGAGTAAAACTCAAACTCTACTCCCTCCTCTTTGGCATTGATATACTCTTTTCGACTTCCTGGCATATTGTGAGCATCTCTACGATATAGACATTTGATACTCTTGGCCTCTTCTCTAAGTGATGTACGGACACAATCCATAGCAGTATCGCCACCACCTATCACTACTACCTTTCGCTCTTTTACATCGATATCCAACTCTCTAGGTTCATCAAAAATCTTTTTTTGTATAGTTGTCAAAAAATCCATAGCTAGATATACATTTGGTGCATTCTCTCCATCCAATCCAGACTTGCGTCCCTTTGTAGCACCTACACCTATAAAGAGTGCATCAAATTTCTCTGCCAACTCTTCAAATGGTATATCTTTGCCGACCTCTACATTTTGATGGAAGATAGCTCCTGCCTCTTTGAGTAGCTTTACTCTTCTATCTATAATGTGTTTATCTAATTTAAAGCCAGGTATGCCATATGTGAGCAATCCTCCTGCTCTGTTTTGCTTGTCAAATATCTCAACGCTTATACCCTCTCTGAGCAAAAATGTAGCAGCAGAGAGTCCAGCTGGACCAGCACCTACGATAGCGACTTTTTTATCTATCTTCTTGTCAGGAAATCTTGGCTTAAGTCCTCTCTTGAACCCCTCTTCACTGATGAATGTCTCTACCGAGCCTATTGTGATAGCACCATGTCCATCATTGAGAGTACATGAGCCTTCACATAGTCTATCATGTGGACATATCCTACCCATCACTTCAGGGAATGGAGATGACTCGTTAGATAGTGCAAAAGCAAACTCAAAATCATTGTGTGCCGTAGCTTTGAGCCATTGCGGTATAAAGTTGTGAAGTGGGCAGCCATTGTGGCAGTATGGGTCTCCACACTGTATACATCTATCTGACTGTTCACTAGCTTTTGATGGCTTGAATACTTCATATATCTCATCAAAATCTTTAGTTCTCTCTACAACATCTCTCTTTTTAGCGTCTATTCTCTCTAAATCAAAAAATCTAAGCATACTACTCTCCCTCCTCTATCTTGAGAGGTCCTTTCATATCTTTTGGTCTTATCATCCAAAAGTTACGAATCTCTACTCTAAAGTTATCTACTATCTTTTTGGCTTGTCTACTCTTTGTCTCATTGTAGTAATCTTTGAGTAGCTTTTTCAGATAGTATCTCTCTATATCTGTATCTTCTGTATCTATTCGTCTAGCCTCTACCAACTCTTGGTTGACATTCTCCACCAACTCATGGGCTTCGTCATAGACAAAGGCGATACCACCTGTCATACCAGCACCAAAGTTGACACCAGTTTTGCCAAGTATCACTACAACACCGCCTGTCATATATTCACAAGGGTGATCTCCTGTACCCTCTACTATCGCTATGGCTCCAGAGTTTCGTACTGCAAATCGTTCACCAACTTGACCATTGATATAGAGTTTACCACCTGTCGCACCATATAGGCAAGTATTGCCACCTAGTGAAAATTCAGGACCATTTTTGTCAGCCGTAATGACTATGCGTCCACCATTCATACCTTTACCTATGTAGTCGTTACCTGCACCGTTGACATGTAGACTTACACCATTTATAAGGAATGCTCCAAGTGATTGACCTGCTGTACCATTTAGTTTGATATCTATAGTGCCGTCAGGTAGACCTTTGTCACCATAATACTTGGCTATCTCTCCAGATATTCTAGCACCAAAACTTCTATTTAGGTTGGATATCTTTCTCTCCAATATAATAGGGTCATTTGGATTTTTGATAGCTGACATAACCTCTGCTAGTATCTCTTTCTCATACTCATTTTTATCATATGGCTCATTAAATGGCACCTCTCTAGTGTTTGTGCCATCCAATTTGTATAGAAGTTTATCAAATGAGAATTTTTTAGCAAACTCGTCATCTATCATCTCTAGTAGATCGTTTCTGCCTATGATCTCCTCTAGTGAACTATAGCCCAATGAGGCAAGTATCTCTCTCACATCTTCAGCCAATAGTGTAAAGTAGTTGATTACTCTCTCTACTGAGCCTTCATAGTACTCTCTGAGCTTATCCTCTTGGGTTGCTATACCTACACTACATCTATTCATGTGACATATTCTAAGTATCTTACAGCCTATCACAGTCAATGCACCTGTACCAAAAGCGTAAGATTCAGCACCTAATATCGCAGCTTTGACTACATCAAGACCTGTTTTTAGTCCACCATCTGTCTCTAGCTCTACTTGTCCTCTAAGATTGTTGGCTTTGAGTGCATTGTGTGCCTCTATGAGCCCTAACTCCCAAGGATTACCTGCAAATTTGATAGATCCTATAGGGGCAGCACCTGTACCACCATCTGCACCTGAGATGATAATCTTGTCGGCATATGCTTTGGCTACACCAGCAGCTATGGTGCCTACACCTGCTGTAGATACCAGCTTGACTGCTACTCTTGCTTCTGGATTGACCTGTTTGAGGTCAAATATAAGCTGAGCCAAATCCTCTATAGAGTAGATATCATGATGAGGAGGAGGGGATATGAGTGTTACTCCAGGCATAGTGTGTCGTAGTCTAGCTATAAGTGGACTTACCTTTGAGCCTGGTAGTTGACCACCTTCACCTGGTTTTGCCCCTTGTGCTACTTTGATCTGTAGCTCCTCGGCTGAACGCAAATATGCAGGAGTAACACCAAATCTACCCGATGCAACTTGCTTGATTTTGGAGTTTTTGATAGTATCAAATCTTACTGAATCCTCTCCACCTTCACCTGAATTACTCTTACCACCTATGGTATTCATAGCTTCAGCAAGACACTCATGTGCCTCTGGAGAGATAGAGCCTAGACTCATAGCTGCCGATGAAAACCTCTTAAATATTTCAGATAGTGGCTCTACTTCATCTATAGGTATAGCATCTCTGTCGCTCTTGAGATCAAAGAAGTCACGGATAAACTTTTTGTCTCTGCCATCTACTAGATTTTTGAGCTCTTCAAAATCCTCTTTTTTGCCACTCTTTGATAACTCATGTATAGCATGTACTGTAGCAGGAGAGAAGTCGTGAAATTCACCACCATCCAAATACTTATAGTACCCACCTATATTTAGAGGAAATACTCTATTTGATGTCTCTTTAGCATATGCTTCATTGTGGATTGTAGTTATTCTCGACTCTATATCGTTGTAGTCCAAGCCTTTGAGCATGGCATGAGCATCAGGGAAACACTCATCTACTATCTCACTACTGAGTCCTATCACATCAAATAGACTAGAGTTTCTGTAGCTTGATATGGTGGAGATACCCATCTTTGACATAACCTTAAGTAGACCAAAGTTGATAGCTTTTCTAACTTTTTTGAGTATAGGTGCCATGTCAACATCTTCATCTCTTCTTCTTGTCATTACTGCTACTGTCTGATAGAACATATATGGATATATGGCTGCTGCACCAAATGCTATGAGTGATGCTGCCATATGAGAGTCGTACATTTCACCTGTCACGGCTATGATACTGACTAGATGTCGGATATTTTTCTCTAGTAGTTTTTGATTTAATCTACCTACTACCATCAACATAGGCATAGTTTTTAGTTCACTATTTAACCCTCTATCATCAAGTATAATTGTCCTTATACCACTATTTTCGACATCATTGGCAATAGTCTCTACCAAATCATTGAGAGTACCTCTTAAATCATTGCTGAAAGTGGTATCATATGTTTTTGCTTTGTAGCTAGCATCATATTTCGGATCTTTTGGATCACCAAACTGCTTGAGTATCTTCAATTTCTCTAATGATAGTATAGGTGATACAGTTTTGAGTCTTTTGGCATGCTCTGCATCATCTGTAAGTATGTTCCTTACTTCACCAAAGCCTGTATTTAGACTCATAACAACCCTCTCTCGGATAGGGTCGATAGGTGGATTGGTTACTTGTGCAAATTTCTGCTTAAAGAAATCGGAAAAGTTTCTCTGTTTGTTTGAAAAACAGGCAAGAGGTGTATCGTCACCCATAGATGCTGTCGCCTCTTTGCCCTCTTTGATCATAGGCTCTATTACCTGCTCTACTACCTCTAGTGTAATATTGAAATATCTCTGTTTCGCCTCCATACTATCTTTTTCAAGTGTATTGATAGTAGAGAATGGATCGTCCATATGCTCTTGAAGATATATCATATTTTCATTCATCCACTCAGAGTATGGCTCTCTACTTTTGAGGTAGTCATCTATATCATCACTATTTAATACTGTGCCATATTTGAGATCTATACCCATCATCTCGCCTGATTGGAGTCTACCTCTTTGGAGTATCTCCTCTTCAGGAGTTTCAAGTACACCATACTCTGAACTTATGAGAAGTCTATTGTCTTTTGTGATGATATATTTGGATGGTCTCAGACCGTTCCTATCAAGAACACAGCCTATATATCTACCATCTGTCATACTTACTGCTGCTGGTCCATCCCATGGCTCAAAGCAGGTGCTTGTATACTCATAAAATGCTCTAAGCTCTGCATCCATATGTGGAGCATTTTGCCAAGGTGCTGGAAGTAGTGATCTTGCCGCCTTAAAAAAGTCTACTCCATTTACACGAAGAAATTCAAAGAAGTTATCAAGACTTGCAGAGTCACTCATCTCATCTTGTATAATAGGAAAGAGTCTATTTAGCTCTTCGTCAGTAAAGATATCGCTCTTGATATCTCTTAGTTTTGCTGATGCATTAAATCTGTTTGCCTCTACAGAGTTGATCTCACCATTATGTGCTATCATTCTAAAAGGTTGTGCAAGTTTCCATTGCGGTAGGGTATTGGTGGAGAATCTTTGGTGAAAGAGGCAGAAAGATATCTCAAACTTTTTATTTGCCAAATCTTTATAAAACTCTTTGATATGTGTAGGCATCACTAGTCCCTTGTATGAGACTACTGAAGTGGAGAATGATGGTATATAGAAGTCTCTACTCTCCTTGAGACTATTCTCTATCTCTTTTCGAGATAGGTAGACAAGGGCATCAAATCTTCTGCTTCCCATTAAACTATTTGGTGCTACAAATACTTGAGTGATGTTTGGTAGCGTCTCTATAGCTTGCTCACCCAGTGCATCGGTGTCTATGGGTACTTTACGATTATATAGCACCCTCAAGTCATTACTTTCGCACACCTCTTTGATGGTATCAAAATCTTTATCATCCCTACTAAATACCATAGCTACCGCATATGTATCAGGTAGTGTTATGCCTTCTCTTTTCGCCTCATCGGCAAAAAATTTCTTTGGTATAGATAGTAGTAAGCCACTACCATCCCCAGTCTTGCCATCTGCGGCTATTGCACCTCTGTGCATCATGCGTGATAGTGATGTGATAGCATCTTCTAAGTTTCTATGTGATGGAGTATTATCTATGGATGCTAAAAGTCCAAATCCACAGTTATCTTTAAATGAGGTAAAGAGATCTCTCATAAGCCAACCTTATATTTTAGTTTGCTAAGCTACTACTTAAGTAAGCCTAGAAATGACTAGGATTATACTGAAAAGTTAGTTAAAGACAGGTAAAGATCTCCTTTAGCTTCAAAAATATGAATATCTTGGACTTCTCACTACTCCCACCTATCCTGAGGCAGGACTCATATTTAAGCCAAAATAATATATAATCCTCGATACACAATACAATATCAATACACTATACTATTATACACTATATCTGAATGAGTGATATATCTGCTCCACCTCTGGAGAGGTGGAGTAAGGAAGAGGAAAAATCATCGTTTTATATCGAGAGGCTAGGGCTAGGTAGTGGGTAGACACCTGACCCTAAAGTTGAACAGATTGACAAAACGAATAAAATTGAATATAATTAGAATAATAAATATTCAAGGACATACTTATGAAAACTGTAACAATGAGAGTGGATGATTCAATCTATAACATGATAAAACTTGCAGCAGATGGGCATAGAAGAAATCTTTCAAACTTTATAGAGTTTGCAACAATACAATATCTCACTTCATCACAATTTGTAGAAAAAGATGAAATGAATGAAATTTTAGAAGATAAAGAACTTGTAAATAACTTAATGAATGGATTAGAAGATTTTAAAAAAGGCGATTACACAATTGTCTAAATATCAAATTGCTGAAACTAAAACTTTTGAAAAAGTCAAAAAGAAGCTAGACAAAAAACTCTATGCAAAAATTTAACATTTTGTCTATCCTCAACTTCGAGAAAATCCATTTTATGGTTCAAATATAAAAAAGTTAAAAGATAATTTAGAGGGCTACTATAGATATAGAATAGGAAACTATAGACTTTTTTATCTTATTGAAGATGATAAACTTATTGTAGCTGTTGTAGATTTTAAACATCGACAAAAAGCTTATGATTAAACACATAACAAAACAGAGTATCCAATAAATTACCTAGCGGAAATTTATTGGCTATCACTCATTCGTTGGTTTGTATTGTAGGCAATTTATCACTTGTAAAGATAGGTATTAGTCAATACACTATTACTTAATTTTGCTTCTCATTTAGATATTTTCTCAATTCATCTATAGATATATTGAGTTTCTTAGCTACAGCATCTACTGACAGATTGAACTCCTCTATCATCTCGGCTGCTGTATAAAACACTCCTCTCCTCTCTCCTATCTTCTCACCTCTCCTCTCTCCTCTCTTCTCGCCTCTCTTCTCGCCCATTCGATAAAATGGTGTCTTCTCTATATCTACACTTAACATATTTGCTCCTTTTTCTACTTCATCTTCTAAGTTTCTGTTGGTTGAGAGTATGTTGACCATCTTGAGATAGTTTTTGTACTCCCTCTCATCGCTGAACTCTTTGAGTCTTTTGAGTATCGTATTGACTACTATCTGCTTATCTCTATCTTTAAAGTCACAGAGTATAGAGAGGACTATAGCTGATGGATCACTGCTATTTAATAGTGCCTCGCATGGTATCTCCCTCATATCTATGATAGTATAACCATAATCAAGCTGATGCTTTTTGATACTATCTTTCATAGAGCATTTTTGTTTACCGATATAGAGTAGATACTGTTTGAGTTCTAACTCTTCATACTCATAGAGTATATCACTCAAATAGCGTATCATTCTGAGGTGCATTTTTGGGTGATTGTCATTTTGTATCTCTATATGGATGATCTCATCACCGTTTTTAAATATAAGATCAGAATTTCTTGTCTCTACACGAGTAAACTCTTTGTCTATGATCTCCATATCCTCTTTGATATCTATCTTGAGTATATGCTTGGAGAGATCTTTTGCTATATGTTTGAGTATCTCTTTGCTTATGATATCTTTTTTCATGATTTTATTATAGCATAATTGTAACAATAATTATGGGTCTATCGCTCTAAATAGTGGAAATATTTAGAGTGTAACAGTAGTGTTTTTCGATAACCTATTAGTGGGTAGACACCAACCCTAAAGTTTTGACCCTAAAGTTTTTGTCGTGCAACACGATCACGCCTACGAATTGGAAGTAGGGTCGATCTGTCGACCACAAA